>Ga0209066_10001725_pt1 | contig 28211 bp, 26 predicted proteins | sample All_14_2_FD_187198 | JGI IMG/M metagenome (GOLD analysis project Ga0209066, IMG submission 187198) | Freshwater microbial communities in response to fracking from Pennsylvania, USA - Allegheny Zone_MetaG_DW_15 (SPAdes) (version 2) ...
GCCCAGCGAGATGCGCTGGGTTTCCGGGTTGAAGCGGATGACCTGCACCTTCACCGTCTGGCCGACATTCAACACCTCGGACGGGTGGTTGATGCGCTGCCAGGAAATGTCGGTGACATGCAACAGGCCGTCCACGCCGCCCAAATCCACGAAGGCGCCGTAATCGGTGATGTTCTTCACCACGCCATCCAGCACCATGCCTTCCTTCAGCGTCTCCATCAGCTCGGAGCGCTGCTCGGCGCGATGCTCTTCCAGCACCGCGCGGCGCGACACCACGATGTTGCCGCGGGCGCGGTCCATCTTCAGCATCACGAAAGGCTGCGGGGTGTTCATCAGCGGGGTAACATCGCGCACCGGGCGGATATCGACCTGGCTGCCCGGCAGGAAGGCGACGGCGCCGCCCAGATCCACCGTGAAGCCGCCCTTGACGCGGCCGAAGATGATGCCCTGGACGCGCTCGCCCTTGGCATACTGCTCTTCCAGCTTCGTCCAGGCTTCCTCGCGCTTGGCACGCTCCCGCGACAAGCCGGCTTCGCCGTTCTTGTCCTCGATGCGGTCCACATAGACCTCGACGATGTCGCCCGGCTTCAACCCGGCGGACTGGCCCGGCGCCGGCGCGAATTCCTTCAGCGCGACGCGGCCTTCGGCCTTCAGGCCGACATCGATGAGGGCGAAATCATTGTCGACGGAAATCACCGTGCCTTTTACGACGGTGCCTTCCAGGCTGTCCTGCGCGGACATGCTCTCTTCGAGCAGCGCAGCAAAGCTTTCCTTGGTCATGGTCAGATCAGGTCCTTTCAGTTTCGATCTTTCCGGCCGGGCGGTTGTTTCCGCCGGTCTGGTACCCCGCATTCATGCTCGCGAACAAAACGGACCGGCCGACGGGGCACCGAAAACCGCCCGACCCGCAACAAACCACAAAATACTTTCCGGAAAACCGGAATGGGCGAGCGCCGTCAGGCCTCACCCCTCCAAGGGACGCTTTTCCGCGATGATCCGAAGGGCCTGATCCAGGACCGCATCGGGGGTCATCGCCGAGGTGTCGAGCGTGATCGCGTCATCCGCCGCCTTCAACGGGGCATCCGCACGATTCCGATCCCGCTCGTCGCGCGCCTGCAACTCCTCCAGAACGCGCGCGTATATACTGGCTTCCCCGCGATCTAGCAACTCTTTGTGCCGCCGCCGGGCGCGGGTTTCAACATCCGCGGTAACATAGAACTTCACCGGGGCGTCCGGGCATATCACGGTACCGATATCGCGCCCGTCCAGCACCGCCCCTTTCGCGCCGCCAGGCGGGGTCTGGGCAAACCCGCGCTGGAAGTCGAGCAGCGCCTTGCGCACCCCCGGAATCGCCGCGACCTTGGAGGCCGCGTCGGCCACGTGATCGAGCGTCAGATCGGGATGGGACAGCTGGGAAACGTCCAGCGCGCGCGCCGCCTGTTCCGCCGTCTGCGCATCGCTCGGGTCGCCGGCCGCCTGCAACACTGCATGGCCCACGGCGCGATAGAGCTTGCCGGTATCCAGATGCGCGAAAGCCAAAGCTTCCGCCAGTCGGCGTGAAAGTGTGCCCTTGCCGCTGGCGGCCGGTCCGTCGATGGCGATGATCATATGGTCTTCCCTTCCCGAATATCCGCCCCGATTTCCGCCATCAGCGCGCGGAAGACCGGGAAGGAGGTGGCAATCGCGGTGCCGTCATCGACCGTGACCGGCTTTTTCGCGGCAAGCCCCATTACCAGGAAACCCATCGCGATACGGTGGTCGAAATGGGTTTCCACCACCCCGCCGCCGGGCGGCGGGCCGTCGCAGCCATCGATTTCCAGCCAGTCGGCACCCATGCGGATGGTTACGCCATTGGCCTGCAACCCGGCCGCAACCGCGGCCAGCCGGTCGGATTCCTTGACCCGCAGCTCCTCAACCCCTTCGAATCGGGTGGTGCCCCTGGCATAGGCAGCCGCCACCGCCAGCACCGGATATTCATCGATCATGGATGGCGCGCGTTCCGCCGGCACCGTGATGCCGATCAGGCGGGAGTAGCGCGCGCTCAGATCGCCCACCGGCTCGCCGCCCTCCTCGCGCCGGTTATCAATGGACAGCGCGGCGCCCATCTCGATCAGGCAGTCGAACAGCCCGGCCCGGGTCGGGTTCAGCCCGACCCCGGGGCAGCTGACCGCCGAACCTTCGACCAGCAGCGCCGCCACCAGCGGGAAGGCTGCCGAGCTGGGATCGGCCGGCACGACCAGCGGATCCGCCGGCGCCGCCAGCTCCACCTGGCCGCGCAGATGGATGACGCGCTCGGCATCGGTATCCTCCACCACCACATCGCCGCCGAAATGGCGCAGCATGCGTTCGGTGTGATCGCGTGACGGCTTGCGGCCTTCGCGCACGATGGTGGCGCCGCGCGCGGCAAGACCCGCCAGCAGCACGGCCGATTTCACCTGGGCGGAGGCCACGGGCAAGCGATAGTCGATCGCCTGCGGCTCGCCCCGGCCGGTGATGGCCAAAGGCAGACGCTTGCCCGACCGCGTGGTGAAGACCGCCCCCATCCGGCCGAGCGGCTCGGTCACGCGGCCCATCGGGCGCTTGCGCAGCGAGCCATCGCCGGTCAGAAAGGCCGTGAACTCCGCCCCCGTCAGCACGCCCAGCAGCAGCCGGGCAGCGGTGCCGGAATTACCCATGTCCAGCACATCGGCGGGTTCGCTCAGACCGCCCACGCCCACGCCGCGCACATGCCAGATGCCGGACGCATCTCTGTCCACCCCCGCCCCCATGGCGCGGAAGGCCGCCGCGGTGCGCAGCACATCCTCGCCTTCCAGCAGGCCCTCGATCCGCGTCGTGCCAATGGCAAGCGCCCCCAGCATGACGGCGCGGTGCGATATCGATTTGTCGCCCGGCACGCGGATTGTGCCGGTCAACGGGCCGGACGGCGCGGCAGTCAACGGTGCCTTGATTTCGGAAGCGGACATGGTGGTGAAACGGGCTCCTGACGGGAACAGGTCAACGATGCGGGGGCTTCCTAACACAGCCCACCCGCCCCAGGCAAAGCCCGGCGCGGACCGGACGCACCAGATTCGGTTTGACAAGCACCGCCGGATTTGGCAAAGCCCGCCACCGCGCCTGGATTTCCCTGCCAAGGATGGGGAAGCCGGGCAATGCCAGTTTGCGTGGACGGCCCTCGAGCGAGGCGACCCGGTTCAACGCTGCCAACCAGAACACCCGCGTGAAGGAGATAGTCCGTGGCCAAACCGGAATGGGGCATGAAGCGTACCTGCACCAGCTGCGGCGCGAAATATTACGATCTCCAGCACGATCCGATCCTTTGCCCGGCCTGCGGCGCGACCTTCGATTTCGAAGCCGCAACCAAGCTGAAGCGCGCGCAGCGCCTGCCGGACCTGGAGAAGGTCAAGGTCGATCCCGCCAAGGAGGTCGCTGAGGACGAGGATGATGTCGACATCGAGGACGATGTCGAGGACGAGGATGTGCTGGAAGATACCAGCGATCTGGAAGAAGACGACGTAGCCGTCGTGGGCGGCGCCGACGACGAGGAAGAAGTCTGACCCAGGCTTTCCGCGTTGCCGGAGGACGGGATCAGAAATCTCTCTCCGGCAACGCGATTTTTCCCTTGCGGCTGGCCGGGCTATGCCCTACATAGCCGCCCGCAAGACGGGGGCGACCCAAGCGCTTCCGGCGGCGACGATGACGAAAGTCTTCGAACCCGCGAATTACATTTGGCGGACCACCGCCACAGGGATGGGGCTGTAGCTCAGTTGGGAGAGCGCTACAATGGCATTGTAGAGGTCAGGGGTTCGATTCCCCTCAGCTCCACCACTTCCTTCCGCGCCAAAGAATCACGGACCTATCGTATACGCGATGGGTCTGGTGGAGCAAGACCTGGCGTGGGGGAAAAACAACCAGAACGGCTTTTCTCAAAATCCGGAAAGACGAAAGGCCCAGCGTTGGCGCGCTGAGCCTTTTCGATAGGTCCGCAGGTCCGAAGACCAACGTGAAATCCTTACAGAACTCACGTTAATCGAACCTGCGGAGCCCGTCAACGGCTGATGCTTTTTCAGCCGGAGGATTTGTGTATCCGCTGGTTCGTTCGACCCCCGGAAAGGATGGGATGTCCTCGCCGGGAAATGCTGAGTCATCATGTCGCACCACTACTGAACCACCCGCGCTACCCAGGAACCGCCCTCGTCCCCGCTCCGCGTCGGAGCGGTTGGCCCGGCTGCTGACCTGGAAGCGCCTGTCCGAAGCCGGCTGGCAACAGACCGGCCCGGCGATAGCCGATGCGGCCGACGAAATCTTTCGCCGGGCCACATCGGCCGGTGGTGCCTTCATCGCGGTAAAGGGCGAGATCGCCTCTTCCGCGAAGGTCTCCATCTCGACCGTCGACAATGCCCGGAGGCTCCTGGAGGCCCATGGCCTATTGACGATCCGGCGCGAGCGCATTGACGCGACCAGGAACCGCCCCAATGTCTGGATTCTGACGAAGAAGGGGCGCGCCGTCGCATCCGCCGCTTTAGGGGTACAACGCGTTACACCCACCCTTTGTAAGAAAGATATATCTACTAACCCTACAGACTCCCTACCCCAGGCGCAGAAACGCGGTCGGGCGCAAATGGAGCGCGGTGTACGCCGCGCCGAAGGCGCGACGCCGCGCGAAGGCGTTCAGCAGGCCCGGAAACGCCCCCGCCCGTCATCCACCGCCCGAAGGGCTCTTGAGGTCTCAAGCGCCCTGGGGCGGGTTCCACAGCGATCCTGGGGGCATTCCGTTGCCATCGGAGAGGTGTTGCGAGACGTTGCCCGCGAGATCCTCGACATCGAGGACGTGGGCACCGCTCCGGACTTGGCCGAGACGATCCGCGCCCGATTCCTGCCAGGGCTGGAGCCGGACACGCTGGAACGGGCATTGTCCCGACGTGGCCGGGACGCGCTGCATGCGCTGGCCTATGTCGCGGCGCTGACCCAAACCCGCACGGTCAAGCCGGTTCGCTCGCCCGCCGGGCTGTTCCTGCAGGTGGCCTGGCATACCGGGCAAGACCCGGCCCTTCAGCTCGTGGAAATCCTTGCCGCACGTCGAAGGCTGACCGCGCCGCCGGCCGCGCCGCTCCCCCCGGCCGGGCGACCGGCTGGCGATGAGCTTGCCAAAGCCAGGGCCTGGCTCTCTTCCCTGCCGTCAACCCAGCGGACGGATGCCCGCCGGACGCACGAAACCCGCATGTTGCCTCATGAGCGCTTAGGGGACTGGCCTGTCCGGGCCTGGAATGCAGCCGGCAGACCACAGCCGCTTGGCGGCCAGGTCGTCATGCCGTGTTCAGCACCGGAACCAGGTGCACCTCGAGCTGATCGGGATGCGCTGTCATGACCGGCCGGGCGCAACTGTCACCCAGGAGCCAGGAACGGTCATCCCTTGGGATCGTGGCCCGCCTGTGCCCGGTTCGTTTCTTGTTGCTGCGATTTGACGTCGGGCGGGCTTGGCGACGGCCCTTGCGCTGCGCCGGGGCCTCAACCTGCCAAGACGGTTTCCCGCGAAAGGCGCGGGACCCTCCGTCTTTCGGTTGCGCCTGCACCCTGTGCCCGCCGTCCGGGCATCGCATCGAAACGAACACAGGCCAAGGAGCCAAACCCATGTTTCAGGAAATGACCTTCAGCTTCATCGGTTTCGTCGGCAGCGCCAAGACCGAGACCAAGAACGGCCGCAAGATCAGCACCCTTCGGGTCGCCAGAACCGACCGCTGGAACGGGCCGAATGACGAGCCGCAGGAGCGGACCAACTGGTTCACCGTGACCGCCTTCTCCGACTTCGTGGCCGATTTGGTCGCGTCCGGTTCGCTCACCAAGGGCCGCTACGTCGTGATCCGCGGCGACATCCGGGAAAACCGCTGGGAGAAGGACGGCAAGGAAAATTCCGAGCTTCAGCTCGTGGCCGACTTCATCCGCTTCGCCGATCCCAAGCCCGAATGAGCCGGACAGGACGGGCGGTCCAAGGGCTGCCCGCCCATCCCTTCACGACAGAAGGAAAACGAACATGTTCCACGGACATTGTCCCGTTTGTCATCACCACAGCCTCGCCCTTGCTTATCCGACTCCGCCGGACTGGCTTTCCGCCGAAGAGCTGGAGAGCTGGGAGGCCGACCCGAAGCACCAGGAACCCATTGCAGTCGAATGCGGCCATTGCGGTTGGAGGGATGACCAATGAACAAAGCCCGCCGCAAGGCCCTTTCCCAGATCATCGACCAGATCGAAGCTCTCGAAACCGCCTTGGAGGAGTTTACCGCCGAGGAACAGGACGCGCTCGACAACATTCCCGACAGCCTAGCGCAGAGCGACCGCGCCATCAGCCTTCAGGAGGCCGTGGACGCCATGGAAAGCGCCGCCGTCTCCCTGGAAGAAGCCCGCGAGGCCATCGGCACCGCCGTTGAAGCCTGACGACAGGAGGAAAGCGATCATGACCGGAGCCCGCCGCGCCATCCTCACGCACCTGCGAAACCAGATGGCCGCCCTTGAGATCGATCTGGTCTGGCTGACCCGCCAGGAAAAGGAGGAGTTCGACCACCTGCCGGACACCACGGAAGGCGGTGAGTTTGTCGAGCAGATGGAAGACGAAATCCATGCCCTGGAGCTGGCCATCGTCTCTTCCGCCAAGCTTATCGAATGCGTGCAAGCCGCGCTTGATCGCTGACGACGGGAGGAACCCCATGCCCCTCTATCATCTCCAGCTTGAGACTACGACCGGCCCCCGCTTCCTGATGGGCCATCCGAACGGGTCCAAGGTGCTGGCCGCCGCCGACGAGATCGTCGAAGCCATGCGCCGGGGCGAGCGCCCCGACACCAGCGCCGTGCGCGTGCTCTGCAAGACACCGAGCGGCAAGTTCGCCACGCTCTGGGAACATGTCGTGCCGAAAGAAGGCCCCGGCAGCGCCCCCTTGCTCGATTTCATCGCCCGCAGCACCACAGCCTGACGACGGGAGACAATCCATGTCCGATATCAAACGCATCATCGTGACCATCGAAGGCGGCGTTGTGACCGCCGTCATTGCCGAAACCGATGGCAAAGCACAGCCACGTTTGCCGGTGACCATCATCGACTACGACACCGAAGGGGCCGACCGGGACGAGTTGTCCCCTGTTCCGCAGAGTGACGGGCCGGAGGTGCTGGCCTTCGTCGGTCACTGGTGGAGCGACAGCAGCGAGATCGCCTTCCCGGCCCATCGCGATCCAAGGGAGGGTTGAGCTATGTCCGACGAGATCGACCGCCACGCCCTTGTGAAGCACTTCCTCGCCATCGCGGCGGGGAAGCAGCCCGGCCATGCCGGAACACCGGAATTCTGGATCACATCCGCCCAGGATGCGGCCGCCGAACGCGACCTGGCCTTCCCGCCGCCCGGCTGGACCGTCCGGACCAGCGACACCGGTCAGCAGATCGCCGAGGAGACGGGGGACGAGGCATGAGCAAGCGCAGCCCTTCCCCAACCACGCGGCAATACAGCGCCTTCCAGCATGCCTATGCCGTGTTCAATTCCGAGCTATTCGGCGACACCCTGCACGATTGCCTCATCACCTTGCAGCGCAAGGCCAATTGCTGCGGTTATTTCAGCGCCGAGCAGTTCACCAGCCCGAACGGGCAAGCGACCACAGACGAAATCGCCATCAACCCGCAATACCTCGCCACGCATGGGGTTCTGCATGGCCTCCAAACCCTGGTGCATGAGATGGTGCATCTCTGGCAGCACCATCACGGCAAGCCGGGCCGGGGGCGCTATCACAATGCCGAATGGACCGCGAAGATGGAGAGCATCGGCCTGATGCCCTCCAGCACTGGCGAGCCGGGCGGCAAGCGTACCGGCGACCGCATGTCGGACTATCCCATCCCCGGCGGGCGGTTCGAGAAGGTGGCGGAGATCCTGCTCGCCACCGCCTTTCAAATCCCCTGGGTGGATCGTCACCTGCCCGGCACCAGCCAGGCTGGCACCGAGGAGGGCGAAACCGGCGACGGAGGGGTCGCCGCGAAACCGAAAAGCAAAATCAAATACACCCATGCCTGCGACCGGAGCGGCGAAGCGAACCTCTGGGGAAAGCCCGATTTGGCAGTGGCTTGCGCTCACTGCGGCCTGCGATATCAGCCGGCAGAAGCCACACCATGACACCGCGATTTTGTGTCGTACGATCCATTCCGCTGGATCGTACGATACAATTCCCCCGAGTCACCTCGCTTCGAACTCGGTGCGATCAACGCCGGGCCAAAAGCTGAACAGGTGGCAATATAGCGCAGCCCAGCCATCTACTTTGAAACTAAACTCGATTTCCTCACCGCTTCGGCTATCTGGGATGGGCGTCAGTGTGACGTTCTCGACAATCTTCGCCAGGGCATTCCGGACTGGTCCGGTAAAATGCCGCTCGGTCATGTGGCCGGCGATTTCTGCCAGTGCCCTCGCGAGCACGTCTTTCATCTCCCGCTCGGACAGGTCCAGCGCCGGCGTAACCGACCCGTCTTCCAATTCATGGATTCGCGTTTCCAGCTCGCCTATCCGCTTCGCCGGTGCCTCAACATGCACGCGGGCCAATTCCGTCATTTCAATCAGCCGGCGGACCCGCCCGCGCAAAACCTCAATTTCCGCCTCGCGTTTCCTTCGCTCCCGATCCGCCTCTTCAACCATGCTCTGCACGGTTTCCTTAAGGTCGGTAATGGCATGGAGATCGGAGATCAGCGCAGGAAACAACCTCTCCGCAATGACGTCCTCGCGGGTGCCGCGCGCATTTGAACAGCCGTGTGTCTTACGATGCCGATCACAGACATAGCGACCAGCATTCGCCAGGGTCTTCAATCCGCCGCAGCTTCCACAGCGCACCAAGCCGGTGAGCGCGAAAGCGCGATTTCCAGGCGCGTGGCCGAGGTCTGGATTCATCCGGGGACGGCCACCGCGCTTCCCATCCACGGCACGCGCCTTATTGCGCATGGCCTGCGCCCGCTGCCAGAGTTCCTCATCAATGATCCGTAGCTCCGGCACCTCGCTGATAACATACTCAGATGCTGGATTGGGCTCGTAGCGCGCCTTACCGGTGCGCGGATCCACGATCCGCTTGGTTCGGTTCCAGATGATCCGGCCGCGATACAGCTCGTTGTTCAGAATTCCGGCCTGCCGTGACCTCGATCCGATGATCGACGGCGCCCCCCATTCCTTGCCGCCTGGAGACGGTATCCCTTCGTCGTTCAGAATTCGGACGATGGTGCGTACTGGCACGCCCTCAGCGACCAACTGAAAAATCCGTCGAACCACTGTTGCTTCAGGTTCCGAAATTTCCCGTAAGCCATTCTGGTATCGGCCTCGTTCGTCCATCACCCCGCGCACGGGGCGGTATCCATAGGCCTTGCTGCCGGCGACGCGGCCGTCCAGCACACTCGACTCATGCCCACGCCGAATCTTTTCCTTCAGATCGTGGAGGAAGAGGGCATTCATGGTGCCCTTGAAGCCGACATGCAGATCGGAAACTTCACCTTCGTGGGAGGTGAAAATGCGGCAGTTCGCATTTCGGCAGATGTTGTGGATACGTGCCATGTCGCTCAGATTGCGGCTGATCCGGTCCAGCCCTTCCGCAACGACCAGGTCAATTCTCCCGTCGATGACATCCGTCAGCAGGGCCGTCAGTCCGGGGCGGTCCATCGTCGAGCCCGAGATCGCAGCATCTTCGCAGACACGGACGACGGTTGCTGCATCCAGGCGCGTCTTTACAAGTTCCCGGCAAAGCCGAACCTGGTCAGCGACCGAGGCCGGGTTCTGAATGTCGGACGAGTACCGCGCATAGATGGCAACCCGAAGGGCCTTCGTCATTCTCAACATAGTCATTGATCAAACCCCCTGCCGGTCCCTTGGCCCGGTTCGGGGGAATCGTCAAGATCGACGTTCTGGAACCTCACAACTTCTTCCGGTTGTTTTCAATACGGCGGCGCTAAACCCTATCCCATTGTATTCAGTGACTTTTCTCTCAAATGCTCACTATTGCTCACAAAAGCTCGCAAATGCTCTTTAAATCGCCCCCTCGCCCTGACCATGCTCTTATATGCCCTGTCGTTTGTCTGGCAGGATATGGAAACGCCGGACAAATGGTCCCACGTTTCCCCTGCCTTACTCGCAAGCTGACGCTCGCTCGACGGGAAAACCGGCCTATGCCATCCTGGCCGGCACAGGTCAACGACAGGAAATTCCCGATGTCTCCAACCCTTGCGCACCGGGTACTGCCCTTGATCGCCAATGCTTTCCTGGCCCCCGCCGAATCGACATCCGCCGCGCCGGAGACCGACCCATCCCGGCGCTGACCGCGACAACATCAAGACGAGAGGATCGGAAGAACCATGCCACAGCCCCCGCATTCCCCAGCGTCCGCAACGGCACTCGCCGAGCATGTCTATGATCAAGTTGAAGCCCGTCCGCTGGAAAGCGCACATGATAGGCTGGCGCTGGGGTTCCAGTTATGACAAATCAACTGCATCCGTAGCCTTGAAGCGGGCCATTTGCACCTTGATCACCGCATGGCTGGAACTGGCTCGGTTTTCACCATGCTAGCACCACGATTGGGTGCCTATGTTGGGTGAGGTTGGATGGACATCCAGAAGTTCCGCAGAGATACCGCTAAACGGCTCCGGGCTATCGTGCAAAGACCGCAGCACGTTATATCCCTGGTTGCGTTGTTCGGCTTTTTTATCGATCTGGCGATTAAGCCAATCTCCAATGCCGGACTGATCTTGATCGTTCTTGCCCTTTCGCCGTGGATCACGCGCATCATAAAAACGATCGAACTGCCTGGCGGAGGGAAAGTGGAGTTCGAGCGGGAGTTGGCGGCTGTTTCCAACAAAGTGGAAGACGCCGGCTTGCTTGCGGAGCCGCCAAGCCCGGAGGCCAAGAAGGCCGCCTACGAGGCAGTCTTCAACGAAGATCCAACTCTCGCCTTGGCGGGGCTGCGCATTGAGTTGGAAAAGCGCATCAATCGTTTGATTGAGCTGACCGGATCTTGGTCCGGGACGAGCTCACATTGGACGGCTTCATTTAGGCCCATGTCCCTGAGCCGTGCCGTGAACAACTTGGCGTCAGCGGAAGTCATTTCCCGAGAGGAGCAGAGCGCCCTGCAAGATGTGATCCCGCTGCTAAACAGGGCCGTTCACTCCGCAGAATTCAGCATGTCGGCCGCAGAATGGGCCATGGACTTCGGCCCCCGCATCTTGGCAGCATTTGACGAGAAGATCGCGCAGCTCGAAAGAAGGCAGGCCGACACCGAATAGTCACGACGCCTCGTAACTGCGTTCGATAAGCGGCTTGGCCTTTTCCAGGTCGACCATGGTGCGGATGGTGATTTCCAGGTTACCAGTCCCGAAATGGCCGATGTCGGTGACATCGCGGGTGAAGCCTGGCTCGAGCGCGACGGCATCAACAGGGACCTTCACATAGACCAGCAGGTTGCGGGCCTTGATGTGGACCTCGACACAAGCGAAGTTCTTGATACGGGCAAAGGCGAAGTAGTTCTTCAGCACCTTGAACTGCACGTCATCGCCCAAGGCCAACATCCAGGCCTTCAACGCCTCGTAACGGTCCGTCAGCTCCTGGTCGGCCTGGGCCAGATACTCGCTGACCGTCTTTGTCTTGGAACCGGTACCGGTAGGGATGGGCGCCGCTAGGGCAGCGGTACTGTTGACCAGATCGAGCAGCAGTAGATCATCACCGTAATTGCGATAGCGGATCAGCTCTATGTTGCGGTTCATCTGCTTGACTGCGTGGCTGTCGTACTTGGTGAAGTCGCCTGCAATGCACAGCAGACGGGGCGAGGACCATTCGACCGACGCGGCGGCGTCCTTGCCGTATTTCTCCATCACCAGCCACTCGAAATCCTTGCGGTGGTCCATCAGCCAATCCAGGTAAAACAAGCCCTGATTGATGACGTTCTCGTTGCTGGACCGCTTGTATTCGATGATCACCGGGCAACCGTTCTCGTCAATGCCCAACGTGTCAATGCGCCCGCCATGATCCTTGCCGGTACCGAATTCGGTGGCCAGAAAGCGGACGCCGAGGAAGGCTTCCAGGTGCTTCTCGATCAGGGTCTGAAGCGACTTCTCCAGCGCCGCAGACGACCCCGCGATCTCGACCGGGCCGGAGTCAGTCAGGCGGAACAGCTTGATGTCGCTCATGGCGATCCCTATAGCGAGATGGTGATGCGGCTGCAGGCCATGGATCGGCCGTAGAGGTCAAATGCGGTGCGATCCAGCCGTTGTCGCTGGCGGTTGACATACACTGTGTGCAGGTCTGGCACGGTTCGTTTCTGGCCACGCCGGGTAGTGTCCCAGTTGGAGACGCTGACATAGCAGCGCGAGCGCCCCTTGATCGCGCGGGACAAGAAGCGGCGTTTGGCCGTGGTGATGTGTGGCCGCGACATCATCAGGTCGTGGGTGGGGTTCAGGATGATGTCCGCCTCGGCGAAGTGCCGCGCCACCTCGGGGAAACGGGGATCGAAGTATGGTTGCCCCCCAGCCCTGGGCAGGGTCAGGAAATTGATCTCGCCGCAGGACAGGCAGGATACCCGCTTCCGCTTGACCCGGACGTTACGGGTGCCGAGTTGCCGGAGCAGGGCCGTATGGGTGGTAACGCTTTTATCCGACGCCTCGGCGATCACCTGCCGGGCCAGTTCGCGGGGTTGCTGATGCGGCTCGATCACCATCAACCGCAGACGCTCCAGCGCAATGCTCGCCCTCTTTCCAGCACGGGGAACGGCGTCAACCAAGACGGTGGTGCGATGGGGGAATTGTGCCAGTTGCGTGGCCAGGGTCGTGATATCGGCCTGCGAGCCCAGGAAGTCCATGGCGCAAACCAGCAAGTCGGGCTTCACATCACGCACTTCCGCGACAATGGCCGCCCATCGGTCCCTGGGCCTCGGGACGTCGCGATGGTTGGGGCGTTCCAGGGATAGCAGGCTTAATCTGATCCTGGTCATTGTGCCCGGTCCTCATGGCTCGCCGCAAAGGCCTGTTCCATTACGTCTTGCGGAACGAGGACCTTCAATTTATCCAAATCGGTCGACTCGATGAACTTCTTGACTTTAGGCCATTTCCGCTGGATGGCGGTGAGAGGCTCATTATGGATTTCAAGACCGGAGCTGCCGTCGTGTCCTGTACCATCCTTGTTCACTGCGTAAAGCTCAGCACCTTTTAGGTAGACGTGGGCGTGGGGCTTTCCCGATGGGACATGTGCCGAATCCCAGGCCAAGCTCCACCCCTTTCCAAGGTCCTGTTGCCGCCTCCCCTCTTTGAGCAATTGATTCAGGGTCTCATCGGCAACCTGATCTGCTTGCTCGTAGATAAATATGAAGAGTTGGGGCGCATTATTCGTGACGGTGGCGTTGGGGATGCCAGCCAGCACCTGAATCCTTTTCAGTTCGTCGTCCATTTCTTCCCTCCAGATTTGGCCGTTATCCCCACACATGGGCACTTTCAGCGTCGTAGAAGAAGACCTCTAGTCGGTTGCGATGTCCGAAATAGAACTGTCGGTTCTCAGCCATGCCGTTGGCTCGTTGGATTATCGCTTTGTTTGCTTTGGTCGTGGGGTCGCCATAGATACTGACGAATAGCTTGGCGATTTTCCCGGTTTCGATTAGCCGCAGGATGTGATCATCGTTCTCTGCGAGGGAGTGGCCGAATATGAAGAGGCTTCCGCCCACGCTTTCCAGGCTCCGTAATCCTTTGTGAAGATACGCGCTGTGCATGATCTTGGTTAGCTTGGCGTGTGATTGTCCCTCAGAGACGAACAAGGGAAAAAGGTTGTTGTCCAAGGCTTCGCGTATCTGGTCGATGATGGGCAGGTCGGTCCGAGACCAAGTGTACTTCTGGAGCTGATGCCCGGCATCGAAGAGATGGAGGGCGCCGTGCAGGTAATAAACCGTCGGCTTATGTGCCTCCTGCCACGTCACGTAGGGTGCGTCGGGTTCGTCCTTGTCACTGCGGAACCCATCGTCGGGAAGCAGGTCCAATTCGTCGACGTCCTCATGCATTAGCGCCCAATAGAGCAAAACGTCGTAGTTCAACGTGTAGATCTTTCCCCCGCTAAAGTGGTCAAGGAAAGCTCGGCAGGCGACGTACTGATCGTTTTCAATGTCATAGGGGCGGTCTGGATGGCCGCTAGCGATGGCATTGACAAGGATGGTCTTGATCTTATCTGCATCGGCTTCAATCTGATTGATCAAAGCGGATGATGCGCCTTTGTAAACGGTCAGAAGCCGCGCCATGTCCACCAGCACCCGAATGACGGCCTCGAAGTCCCTTGTATCGAGGGCCTCGAAAAGCTGTTCCGCATAGGGGATGCCAGAGAAGTCAGCGTTGTCGTACAGCGCTTCGTAGGTGAAGATGTCGGGCTTCAAGGATATGCTGAAGCCGTTGCCGAGCAATAGGTGGCGTTTCCCACCTTCCGAAATTTCAAGTGCTTCATCGAATGTCAAAAGCTTGGCCATGCCCCGTTCCCCACCTGTTAGCCCCTGAGGTGCAGGGACTCTACAATTATGCAATTTAAGCGATGGGAGCGGCGTTGCAAATAAAAGAGGCTGTCAGCCAGATGCTTTACAACTCGCCGCGAAAGGCGCGTTGGGAGAGGGAGGCGAAGAGGGTGTCAGCTTCTAGAGCAAAGGTTCGAAGGTGAGCCCTCCTAGCGAAATGTCGCTCTACCATCCCCGAAAAACGCTGCTGGAGATTGAGAGATGGGCGGAATACTTTGAACTTACGGATATCGCCGATGTTCACATGCGGTGATGTCGCTCCACCTAGCAACCGCTCCGCTTGCCGATAAACGCCGCGAGAGTTCAGCATTGCCCAAAAAAATTCTGGGGTAGCTTTCGTCTGATCGACGCGGAACATCATGGTCCGCTGCCCCAGGCAAGGTGTCATACCTAAAGGGATTAACGCGGCAATGCCAAAACGTTCACCTTCTCGACTGTATACAATATCGCCCGGAAGAGGTTTGAGACGCCCTATCCGTTCCAGATAACCGGCTTCATCCACATATTTGGTTGTCGAAAGATCAATGTAGCCCCCCTGTAGATCAGAGGTGCGCAGGGATGGAAACGGCGTAACCACTTCTGAATGCTGTGGCGTTTTATGCAAGCAATCGACGATCTGCAGGCAAAGTGTCTGGAGTTCGACCTGATCGAAGCCATTGGGGTTTGTGGCAGGATCGCCGAACATCTCCAGGAAAGCCGAGCGCAGGAAGGCGTCGGCCAGGGCGAGGGCCTGCTGGCGTTTGCGGCGGATGGCATCCGCCTTGTCCAGGATGGCGGCGATGCGGCGTTGTTCGTCGTAGGAGATATCCGGAAATGGAAGTGCCAGATACCGATCAACGTCCAGGTTCGAGATATTTGTCGTCTGGCGCCCGCAATGCCGGGCATCATGCTGCATCCGAGGCGTGTTAAGCCACAGATACAAAAATCGGGGGAAAGTACCAGTTTTTGCCCTGACAATTGAAATGAAACCGCCTGCCGTCGCGTCGAAGCCCAATGAATGGACATAGCAGCATTTTCCGACAAGATCCCAACTGTTCGCGCTCGATACCAGGATGTCTCCCTCGGACAGCATCTTAGCCTGACTACGAACAAAGCGCTCCGGAACGGCCAGGAGATCGCTGACGTCCAGGTCTTTCTGGATGTTCTTCGTCCTCATGCATACGACAGAACCAGGTGAGCCAACCATCACCTTGTCTTCGGGCTTGAAGGTGATCCCCCGGATAAAATCGGCCACATCTCCGATAGACCGCTTCACCCCAGCATCTCCTCAAGCTCGGCCATGTCCTTGGCGATGTCGGCATGAAGGGCCTTCATTCGGTCCAGGATCAGCTTGGGCGGGTCGTATTCTTCCTCCTGATGCACCGTCTCGCGGTAGCGCGACAGGGACAGATCATATTTCTGGGCGCGGATGTCTTCGGCGGGGACGAAGAAGGCCTTGGCCGTGCGGTCGGTGTCCTTGGCCGGGTCGCGGGCTTTCCAACGGGCCAGGGCATCAGGCAGGTCGTTGTTGTTCGGCGCGGGCGTGCGCTTGTCATCCAGCGAGAAGCCATCGGCCCCTATGTCATAGAAGAAGACATTGTCGGTGCGGCCGCCCTTGGTGAAGACCAGGATGGCAGTGGAGACACCGGCATAAGGTTTGAACACGCCCGAGGGCAGCGAGATCACGCCTTCAAGTTGGTTTTCGTCCAGCAGCATCTGGCGCAGGGCCACATGGGCGGTGCTGGAGCCGAACAGCACCCCATCGGGGACGATGGTGGCAGAACGACCGCCCAGCTTCAGCATCCGCAGGATCAGGACGATGAACAACAGCTCGGTCTTCCTGGTCTTGACCTTGGACAGCAGGCTGGAATGCACATCCTCGTAATCCAGGCTGCCCTTGAAAGGCGGATTGGCGAGAATGATGTTCAGGCTGTCCCTGGCATGGCCGGGGAAGTTGTCGGGGAAGCTGGTGGAGAGGGTGTCCTGCCAGTGGATGTCCGGGGCCTCGACGCCGTGCAGCATCAGGTTCATCGAGGCAATGCGCAGCATGGTGGCATCGAAATCGAAGCCGTGGAACATGCCCTTGCGGATATGGGCGCGGTGCGGCTCCAGCAAATCGCCGGTGAAGGTCTTGTTGCCCTCGGCATCGACGAGGACGCCTTGGGGCGAGGTGTATTTCTCGACGAGGTAGTCCATGACCCCCACCAGAAAGCCGCCGGTGCCAACGCTTGGGTCGCCCACAGTCTCCTGCGGGGTGGGGTCCAGCATCTCCACCATGAAGCGGATGATGTGGCGCGGGGTGCGGAACTGGCCGTTGATGCCGGCCGTGGTCAGCTTGGACAGCAAATATTCGTACAGATCGCCCTTTGTGTCGGAATTGCCCAGCGGCAGGGCGTCGATCATGTTGACCGCCGACACCAGCAGGCTGGGCTTCTGGATCAGCAACTGGGCGTCCTTCATGTACTCGCCGAAGGTCGCGCCATCCACCGCTGTGCTGCGGAAATGCGGGAAGACCTGGTCGCGCACCAAAGGCAGCATCTGACCCGCGCCCAGATTCCTGAACTGCGACCAGCGCAGATGCTGCTGATCGGGCGCGAACAGCCGCTTGAAGCCGCCACCGGTGAGCGATGCCTTGCGCTCGTTCTTCTGCTCGGTCATGTCGAGCAGGCGGGCGAACATCAGGAAGGTGATCTGCTCGATAACGGTCAGCGGGTTGGTGATGCCGCCGGTCCAGAATTCTTCCCACAGCTTGTCGATGCGGCTGCGCAGCTCGCCGGTGATCATGGAGATACAGTTTCCTCAGGCAGGAAGGTTTTGATTATGGCCAGCAGGTCATTGCGCTGGGCGTCGCTTGGGAATACGCCGAAGATCCCGTCTTCATCAAGCATGGTGAAGGGCGAATCCGCCAGCCGTTCCAGGGCAATGGCGCCGTTCTGGGCGATATGGTTCTGGAGCAGTTGCAGGAACTGGGTCTGCGCTGCGCTAAGGCCGGGATAGGTCTGGACAAAGGCCGTGAAATGGGCCTGTACCGCAGTTGGGTCCATACCAACGATCTGGCGGATGATCAGGTCCAGATGTCCGGCGGTTTCGGGGTAAAAATCCTTCAGAATGGTCAGGTCCACGTCGGGGTGACGGGTGAGGACCAGGGAGACGAGGCTTTCAAGGTCGGCCTCAGTTACCTTCACGCCCGCCCTGATCTTCCTCAGCGTCGGATCGGTGGCGAATAGTTCGGTCAAGGCTTGCTCTACCCGCGCGCGATAGGCGGCAAGGTCCACCGAGCGGATGTTGGACGATGCCTTGCCGGTCTTGATCTGCTCTTCATCCTCGGTAATGTCGATGACCCGAACTTTCGCGCCCGGACCGGTGCCGCTGCTTTGGCGGAATTGCATGATCCCGCGCAGGTCCTGGCGCAGTTCCTCCAACTGGGCGGGGGTGACGGCTGCCCAGAACTGCGCTGACTTTACCTTCCTGATGGATTCCGCCTTTGCCTTGACCTGGTTGAGGTTCATCTGAAGGGCGTTGACCCGGTTGACGATTTCGCCCTTCAGGTTCTGGAACTCGGCGGATTTCTTGATCAGCGCGGCCTGCATGTTGGTGACCAGCAGGTCGAATTCCAGCGCATCGCTGTATCCGCGCACGTTGACCCATTGCATCAGCGGGGAGATCCGGCCCTTCAGCGCTTGCTGGGTGGCGGGGGAGAACTGCTCAATCACCCCGTCCTGAAGAACGGCATGAACATCCTGCCGCTTCTCCTTGACCGAGATGCTGTCATCGGGAAGGGCACGAATATCGGCCTCGATCAGCTTCACTGCCGCCTTGAAGCTATCCAACTCCATCTCGGACAGGGCGGCGCTGGCAAGGGCAAGACGGGCCTCAAACAGGCGCTGCATCAGCGGCTTGGACGCGGTGGGTTCGGCCTCGGGTTTATTCTGGGCGAAGTATTCGAAATTACCCCAGTGGTCGAAGATGCGGAATATGGTCTTGTCGTGACCCGGGCCAAACAGGCCGGGGCACAGGCGGGTGCCGCGCCCGATCATCTGCCAGAACTTTACCTTGGACTTCACCGGCTTGGCGAAGACCAGATTGACGATTTCGGGCACATCGATGCCGGTGTCCAGCATGTCCACCGAGATGGCGATGGTCAGCTCGTCATTGGTGCCTTCGCCCTTGAAGTCGTCGATCAGGCTTTCGGCGCGGGGGTTGTAATTGTCGATGACCTGGCAAAACTTGCCGCCGTATTGCGGGTACATCTCGTTGAACAGTTGCTCCAGCAGGACGGCATGGGCGTGGCTTCTGGCGAAGATCACCGTCTTGCCGGGGGACTGACCCGTCGCATCCCGGATGCCGTGCTCCATCAGATTCCGGAGGATCTGGCGCTCGGTGTCCTTGTTGAAGATCTGCTTGCTGACGGCCTCTGCCTCATGGTCCAACTCGCCGGGATCGATACCCTCTTCCTCGGCCTCCTGCTTCTGCTCCTCTGACAGTTCGTCATATTTGATGCCGTCACGCAGGAACTGGGTGGTGTGGCTGAAGACTTCATAGGGAACCAGAAAGCCCTCCTGGATCGCCCGCTCCAGCGTATAGGCCGCCGTCGGGTCTTTGCCCTGGCAGCCGAATAGCGAGAAGGTATTGCGCGAGATGAACTCCACCGGCGTGGCGGTCAGGCCGACCTGGAGGGCATCGAAATATCGGAAGATGTCACCATAGACGTTGTAGACGCTACGGTGGCTCTCGTCGGCAATGATCAGGTCGAAGAAGCCCACGTCGAAGCTTTGGAACACGCCCATCATCGACGGATAGGTCGCGACATAGATACGCTTGTTGCGGTCTTTGGAGGTGGCACTGTTGACCACGGCCAGGGGCTCCGGCAGGTGTTCGGTATAGGCGTTCTTGGCTTGACGCCGCAGTTCGTTGCGGTCGCACAGGAACAGCACCCGTTTCACCCATTTGGCACGGATCAGCAGGTCGGACAGCGCGATGGCGACACGGGTCTTGCCGGTGCCTGTGGCCTGGACGATCAGGGCCTTGGTCTTCTTCTGCGAGAAGGCTTCCGTCACCCGCTTGATGGTCTCAATCTGATACATGCGCCCGGCGATGGACGGGTTCACGGTCAGGGTGTTCAGCGCCTCCTTGGAACTGCGCTTGAACCGGACGAGATGCTGAAGGCTGTCCTTTGAGTAGAAGCCGAACAGCGAACGGGGTGCATAGCCCTGGGCATCGTCCCACAGCCAGATATCGAAGCCGTTGGTGTAGAAGATGGCGGGACGTAGACCGTGCAGCTTCTCCAGGGCGTTCGCGTACAGCTCTGCCTGCTTGCGTCCGGTCTCAGCGCTGATGGCGGTCTTCTTCGCTTCGATCACCGCAAGCGGCTTGCCGTCGTCATCCCATAAGACATAGTCCACATAGCCGATGCCCGAAGCCGTGGGCTGATCGCGAACCTCCACCTCCTGTCCAACGTCAGCGGTGTGGGTTCCGTTGGCCCCAACCTTCCATCCGGCATCGGCAAGCGCGACATCAATCAGACGACTTCGGGTAGTGGCTTCATTGAAGGACAAAGCGTCTGCGGCCTGCTGCCCCTTGATCAGCGTGTCGGCCCTGACCTCCAATTCCACATAGGCTTGCTTCAGTGCATCGCGCTCTGCGACCAGATCAAGAAGTGCCCGCTCCTTTTCTTCGAGCGCGGCCTTGGTCTCCGCCGGTATCGCCGTGGATGCCGCAGGCGGTTCGACTTGGCGGAACGAGGGAATCTGATCCGGCTTGCTGCCGGCAAAGCGGACCAGGAACCAGGCCCCGAGTTGGAAGGCCTCCTCCAACACCCAGGACGCCCGTTTGCCATCCACCGCTTGCCCGTGCGCGGCCTTGTTGCCCTCTTTCCGGAGGGCATGGAGCTTGTCGAGGATGACCTTGGGGACCGCCTTCTTGAACTCCGGGGTCGAGAGCAGGCCGTCGAAATTCAGTTCCTCGGGTCGCTTGAGTCGGAGTTCCCAATAGATGGCCTTGGTGAGCTGCTCGCCATAGATGCGCAGCTTGATCAGGCAACTGGGGGCGTCGGTGTGCAGGTAATGCTCGGCAAACCCGCCGAGTTCGGCCAGGGCCGGGCGCTCCTTGCGCAGGATTTCGAAATTGACCGACTGCATGTGACTCGACCGCTGGGACACTGAACAACACTGCTACTCATGCGATCAAACACGCAAAGCGACAGCGGAACAAGCCCTGTCGCCGCGTCCTTGCCGTCGTCACCGGAACGCACCAGCGAGAACTTCCTTTTCCACTGACCTGCCATGAATTTTTCATCCGGTCGCGACCGGCGGCGGGAGCTGATTGGCGCACGTCAGCGCAGGCTAAAAAAAGCGCCCAGCGCGCATTTAAGGTAGCCATTGGCCTCTTCTAATTCGTTGCTAAAGCATAGAGCTGTTGATACACGCGGTTCGCTGCGAGAGCCGGATTCGCGACCCTAATTCGGTCAAGAATTTTCCTGAGAGCCGGCTTTTCCCACGCGTCGAAATGCGCGGGGTCGATGACTTTGCTCAATAACGCAAGAACTTCCTCAGGATAATCATCTGGCAGGGTACCTCGTTCAATCGAGTAAAGATGGTGCCTTTGCGCTGGGGTGAGCACAGTGATTGCCCAATCCGACGCGGCGGGAAAGGCGCTCCCAGTTTCAACAATGAGATCCATCAGGGCCTCGCTGGTCCGGGGCGTATTGCGCGCAACGGCTTGAGGCCAGTACCGCGCGAGCCAGGAGCCGTACTTCTTCGTCCAGGCGTTCGCCTTTTCTTCCTGTGTCCGTCCGATGCGTTCCTTGAGCACGTTGGCAAGGTCCACCAACCCTTGTTCCGGCAAGACATCAAAGATGCTCTTGAGTTCCGCATGGGTCAGCGGCACGGGTGAATCAAAGATGATTGACACCATGAGGGCAAGCAGGTGGTCTTGCCTGTCGCCATAGTCTCCATAGTTTTGAAGAACCTCAACAAACGTAGGCCTTATGGCTGCGAACAAGTTCGGTCCGACGTTCGGCGACCAGGCAAAGGCGGCCCAAAGATCTCTTGCTTCCTGGGTTCTGACAGCTCTCATCCTTCCTATCAGAGCCCGTTCTGTCCACGCAGGGTCGATCTGAAAGAAGTTCCTGAGATATGGCGCCAACATAACGCGGGCGAGATGACCGCGCTCATCGGCACCAATCTTCTCGAAATAGGGCGTCACTTCAACAGGGATGCCTTGATTTTCCGTGGGTTTATAGAGCCACAGGCGATGTCTCGCCGCTTCGCCAAGCTTGCCCGAGCTGCTGTTGAGCGCCACGGTCAGGATGTCATGATCTTCTAGCTCTGCATCGCCGCTGAGGGTCTCCCAGGCTTTTTGCCAAAGGTCGGAAATTATCTGCTCCTGCTCAACGGGTAGGTTTTCCGCTAAATACTCGATGAAACCAGAGGACGTTGAGCCGACGTCATCCAAAAGTTGGGATGGGGCACTAAGCAGTAACGTCGTGAAGTGGTCGCGGTCCTCGGCCGAAAGTTTCTGATTCCGATGAAGCGAAGATATTGACCAGAACGCGCCCTGCCAATAGCTGGTTGGCCACACGCTTTGTCGGGCGAGAATTTCGAGAGCAGCGATAGCCACCGGAAGCTTGACGAGTGCTACTCCCTCGAAACTATCGTGCCTGAGTTTTTGCTCCGCCATTTTTGCGGCAAGTTCAACTGGCGAAGCCTCAAGATCTTCTGTCGTGGCAAATTCTTCCCGGCCGACCCATCTTACGGTAACTTTCAGGTCTTCATCATCGTCCTCGCCCTGGGATCGTGCGGGCGGCTGTGCGGCGAGATCCGCGACGGCCATCGCGGTCTCATCAAGATGGATGCCAGCACGCCGCAGGTTCACAAGACGAAGGGCAATCTCCTGACGCCGTCGTTCTTCGTCATTCCAGTATCTCTGATGGTCTTCAGGGATATCTTGTGGCCCTGCCACAATCGCCTCAACGAGGGCGGTTTGTTGTTCAGGCGTAAGGCGCGGGGCTGCTTCCCGCAGGAAGCGGAGCAGTTCCTTGTTAGGGTCGACCGTCCAGAGATAGCTGTATCCGGGTGCCAGGAGGAGACGAAGTGCCACCACGATATCCGCCTGCGGATCTTCCGTAGCTGCATAAAGCGTAAGGCGTTTAAACAAGTCGTCTTCGAGCACAGACCATCGTTGCAGGAGCAGGGCAGCCTTCGTCGCGTCTTGGCGAGCTAACGTTGAATAGCTATCTCGTGCGAGGGTGATGAGGATTGCCCAGGTGTTGCTGTGATACTCTTTATCGGCCGCAATATCCGGTCGATAAAAACGGGCGTAGCTAGAGCCCTCTTCATCCAGATGAAGCCAACCTAGCGCCTCCTCAAGGTAAGACGTTATTTCGTGGACACAATCAGCCAAAAGATCGGATTTGCCTACGATTTCGCCCAAGCGTTCGTAGCGGCCTGAATCTACAATGAGGGCGATGTGTCCGCATTCTTCAAGAGGCGACAGCGGTTGCGTATCTTTGTCCGATAGCTGTCGGAATGCATAATGAGGCGCTGCGCCAGGGCGAACCACGAGACGTGGTCTTAGGGACGTGATAAGTTGCGAATAGATGTATCGCCTCTCCTCAAGACGCTTCGCGTCATCGGATGCCTTCGCCAGATGCTCTTCAATCCATAAATCACGTGTGTCGTCATCGATGGGCGTTTCGAGCAAGATGGACCATAGCAATCGCAAGCGCGGCTCTATTTCGACAGGCGGGGTCTTTGTGGCAAGAAAGCGGCGGACTTGCATTTGAAGCTCAGGATGAAGATTGCCGCCACGTTTAACGACCCATCCCAACATCTGCGGAACATGGAGGTGTTTCGCTATCCAAACGCAAAGAAATTTACCGACCTTATCGAGGTCGGGGGGCATTCTCGTACTTCTCGATAGTCCCACGGCTTCGACGGGCGGTGAGAGCTTTCCGTCCTTATAAAACGCCGTGGAGAGCAGGCCGCACTGGCTGAAGATATCCAGCCACGCAACCAGCTTGGGAAACTCGGCTTCCTTCTCCTCGGCTGGTGCGCCGGCGAGCGCCTCTGCAGCGGTCGGGTCGCGTAAAGCCCAGGTCACACGTTCCGCAATGGGATCGTCTACACCAGAAGGCAAAGTCTTAATGCCGTTAACGGCAATTTGAGCGCGCGCATGGAAGGGGTCCTTACGAATACGCGCCCACTCAGCCAGCGTCTTATTCAGCAACCCATGGTCTTTTGCAGGAGCGTGATAGAGGATGGGTTCGACACTCTTACCCCGCCAATCCGTTTCAGTTTCCTGCTGTTTTGCCGGATCATCAAAGCCGCCAAACGCATAGGCGGTATTATATCCAACGCCCATTTTTCGTTCAGCGGCGAGGGCGTCTACCATGTAGCTCATTACAGGGTCATTTAGACTATAGCCGACAAAGACCACCGTAAATTCGCGAAACAGCTCAGATATAAAGCGGGCGGCCCAGCGTTCAGTAAGGTAGGCGCGTCCAAAGTCCGCACCCGTCAAAACAAGATCTTTGCCCTTGCTGCCAGCCGTGATGCGGCCATGCAGGTAAGTGAGCGAATGCCAGTTGTGCGCCTTGGGCACGGGCAGCTTCGGCGCTGCATCTATTTGGACTTTCTTGACGCCTGCACTTTCAAAGCGATTGTCGAAGTTCGTGGTGATAAGCCGCAGGCCCTCCACGGTCTGCGAGAGCGACAGCAAGGACTTGTGAATCTCAATGGAACCGGGCTTGGCCTTTCGCGAAAGTCGCTCAATGACGATTTGTCGGAGGCGCCCTTCGTTGAGGCGCCCTTCAAGTAGACCGAGTGCCTTGTCATACTGTTCAGCGGCAATGAGGCGCTCTTCAAGTTTAGTCTTCCGCTCTCCCGTTTGGTCGTAGACGTGCTCAACGAGGCCGCCAAAACTGGGCAGACCCGACGCCATTGAAATTCCTGCGCCGCAAAAAAACACTACGCGACCGTCATCAAGCTCGTTCATAAGCTTGAAGGGAATATTGGGGCCGTGTTCTACGAGTTCCGGCAATTGCGCGCCTCCTTTCCCTGAATGATCGCGCAATTCGAAGAACTGCACAACTCGTTCGTTCCGACTGATCCGCGCCGGAATTGACGACCTGGGCGTGGGCAAAACCCCTCTGCCATTAGCCACGCACATCCGCGTTACGTGGACCGCATCACCCGTCTCCCCGTGATCAGGGTCTCATGGTCTTTCCGCGCTGTTTGGCGACCCGCGTCGCCCGGTCAAGGGTCTGCCCGCACCACCCCTATGGGGCCGCGTTGACCCTGTGACCCGTCGCCTGGTGCGGCCCGCCTCCTTCCTGCGCGTCCATGAGGACCACCGATCCAGGATAAGGAGACGATCATGAAGCTTCTCACCCAATCGCAGCGCGCGCAGCTCATCCAGAACGGCCAGGCCAATGCCGAACGCATCGCAGATGACGGCATGACGATAGATTTCCAACCCGTAGTGAAGCTGTTCACCCCCTGGGGCGCGGCCACCTGGCTGTTGACCGAGGTTGATCCGGAAGACCCGGACCTTGCCTTCGGCCTGTGTGATCTGGGCATGGGCGAACCGGAAATCGGCTCTGTACGCCTGTCGGAGATTGCCTCCCTGCGCGGGCCTTTCGGGTTGACGGCAGAGAGAGATTTGCATTTCAAACCCACGGCCACCCTATCGGCCTATACCGATACCGCCAGGGCGCGCGGGCGCATCACCGCCTGAATGCAACGTGTCGGGCCGGTTCCCATGCGGGGCCGGCTCGAAACGCCACTCTCACCACGGCTAGGTATGCCCACCTTGCGCTTGATCCGGTCAGGAATGCGGCGGAGAAGGTGTCGGACTTCATCGCAAAACAGGCCGCTGGCTCAGTGCATTCCAGCACTGCGCGGCACCGTCGGTTCAGGGTCAACGCCCAGAACGCCACGGTCCGATGCAATGGATAGTGCAGCCCGCTGCCATCATCCGGGTCCAATCTGCGTCTATGGTGTTCTGGTGTGGTTCCCCGGTCGCTGCGCTGTCATTCCCGCCGCACCCCGGCGCTCCGCCAGCCGGGGCGACGACGGCAATGACCGCTCCGCTCCCCCCTCCGGGCCTGCCTGACCTTGGGCGCACCGGAAGCCAAAATTGACGAACCGGTCCTCCGGGTGGAACCAGTAGCGGCAGGCCGCCCGCACGTCGCGCGCGAGGTTGAGCCAGGAACCGCCGCGAAGCGAACGGCGGGCACCGCCTTCCGTCTCCCCGATGGGATCGACGACGGGGGTGGAGCTATAGTTACGCTGCCCATCCGCACACCATTCCAAGACGTTGCCCAACATGTCGTACAGGCCCCAATCGTTGGGGGCCTTCATACCAACCGGATGGGTTTCATCCTCGCTGTTGCCTTCATACCAGGCAATGGGATCAAGCGCTGTGGCATTACCATCCCCGTCAATATCAAATGGGCCGGTGTAAAGGGCGGTATTTGTCCCCGCGCGGCAGGCATATTCCCATTGCGCCTCCGTCGGCAGCGACAGCGACAGACCGGGGACCATGTTGTTGAGCCGGGTTATGAAATCCTGCGCGTCATCCCAACTCACTCGCTCCACCGGTCGATCCGGGAACTGGAATATGCTGGGGTTGGTCCCCATCACCGCCTGCCACAGCGCCTGTGTGCAGGGCGTGTCAAACAGCCAGAAACTCTTGCTGATTGTCACCTCATGTACAGGGCTTTCATTATTATACCGCCCCGGCTCATCCGCCGGCGAGCCCATCCGGAACCGGCCCGGTGTCATCCAGCGCAGACGCTGCGTCACGTCATTGATCGTAATCTCGACGAAGACGCCATACTCATCCTCGCCCCAGCCGCTGGCCCAACCCGGTGGATTGCCATTGGCCAGGGGGGGCATGAACGCTATGGATGCCCCGTTCATCCGCAGCCCCCCGCACAACGGGCGGCAAGCCGGTGAGCCTTCGCCGGGCATCCACCCGCACTACCAGCACACCGGCCGCCCTTTCGTTTCGGCCCCATGCGGCATTGATGCGCGCATGTGGCCACGACCAATGGTCTGGTCAGGGGGGACGCTGTCCTGCCCGTGAGCTTGGGCGCACCGGAAGCCAATATTGTCGTTCCGGTCTTCCGGGTGGTTCCAGTTGCGGTAGGCCGCCCGCACGTTGCGCGCGATGTTGTTCCAGGAACCGCCGCGAAGCGAACGGTTTGCACCGTTTGTTCGACCATCAGCCACACCCCACCCTATATCGTTGCGACCGGGCCGGGATGGTGGCGCGGGCATCACCGGCGGGAACGAAACTGACGCAGAGCGACCAGGCGCTGTTGTGCCCATCCTGCACGAAATGGCGATCCACGGCGATGACGCGCTGGCTGGACAAAAACTGGTTCAGGGCGGCGGACGCCTCGTCCCCATCGTAGGCCGGTATGGTGAAAAATGCCATGCGCATCGCCGCACACTCTCTCTCGTGATCGTTATTTCTTGCGTTTCTTTGTGGCGGGCTGGGTCCCCGCCGGTCGCTGCGCTGTCATTCCCGTCCTCGCCCCGGCGCTCCGCCAGCCGGGGCGAGGACGGCAATGACCGCTCCGCTCCCCCCTACGGGCCTGCCTGACCTTGGGCGCACCGGAAGCCAATATTGACGTCCCGGACATCCGGGCGGTCCCAGTCGCGGCAGGCCGCCCGCACGAGGTGCGCGAAGCTGAACCAGGAACCGCCGCGAAGCGAACGGTTCGCACCGCCTTCCGTCTCCCCGATGGGATCGACGACGGGGATGGAGCTATAGTTACGCTGCCCATCCGCACACCATTCCAAGACGTTGCCCAACATGTCGTACAGGCCCCAATCGTTGGGGGCCTTCATACCAACCGGATGGGTTTCACCCTTGCTGTTACCGCTATACCAGGCAATGGGATCAAGTGCCGGGGCATTGAGTTCGTCTTTGATATCTATTGGGCCGGTGTAAAGGGCGGTATTTGTCCCCGCGCGGCAGGCATATTCCCAGTGCGCCTCCGTCGGCAGCGACAGCGACAGGCCGGGGACCATGTTGTTGAGCCGGGTTATGAAATCCTGCGCGACATCCCAACTCACCTGCTCGACTGGTCGATCCGGTGATTGGAACCGGCTGGGGTTGGTCCCCATCACAGACTGCCACAGCGCCTGTGTGCAGGGCGTGTCAAACAGCCAGAAACCCTTGCTGATTGTCACCTCATGCACAGGGCCTTCACTATCATACCGCCCCGGCTCATTCGCCGGTGATCCCATCCGGAACCGACCGGGCACCACCCAGCGCAGTCGCTGCGTTACGCCCGCAATGTCAATGCGGGTCCACAGGCCGAAGCGGTCGCGGCCGATGGCGCTGGCCCAATCGGGGCGGGTGATCTGTGCCAGATGCAATTCTTCGCAATCACTGCGGATGATCAGGGCGGGGGTGGCGGGCATCGGCACCCGCACGGCATCGCCCCCCACCTCCACCACGCTGGTGCCCGGTCGCTGCGCTGTCATTCCCGCCCCACCCCGGCGCTCCGCCAGCCGGGGCGACGACGGCAATGACCGCTCCGCTCCCCCCTCCGGGCCTGCCTGAACTTGGGCGCACCGGAAGCCAAAATTGACGAACCGGTCCTCCGGGTGGAACCAGTAGCGGCAGGCCGCCCGCACGTCGCGCGCGAGGTTGAGCCAGGAACCGCCGCGAAGCGAACGGCGGGCACCGCC
>Ga0209066_10001727_pt1 | contig 28197 bp, 25 predicted proteins | sample All_14_2_FD_187198 | JGI IMG/M metagenome (GOLD analysis project Ga0209066, IMG submission 187198) | Freshwater microbial communities in response to fracking from Pennsylvania, USA - Allegheny Zone_MetaG_DW_15 (SPAdes) (version 2) ...
GCAGGATGCGTTGCGCGACGATGCCGCCAACGCCATCTCGCGTCTGCGCGCGCTCGGTCTGCAAATCGAGATACTCAGCGGCGACGCGGCGCAAGCCGTCGAAGCCACCGCCAGCGCGCTGGGCGTCAGCCTGTGGCATGCACGGCAATCGCCCGAAGACAAACTTGCGTGGGTGCGACAACGACAGTTCGAAGGCCACCGCGTGGCGATGCTGGGCGATGGCATCAACGACGCCCCGGTGCTGGCTGGTGCCAACGTCTCGATTGCGCTGGGCGGCGGCGCGTCGATGGCTCACCGCGCGGCGGATCTGGTGCTGACTGCCGAATCGCTTTTGCGCGTCCCTGAATTGTTCGCCCTGGCCCGTCGCACGCGTCGGATCATCCGCGAGAATCTCGCCTGGGCCTTGGCCTACAACCTGCTTGCCCTGCCCTTCACGGCACTGGGCTGGGTCACCCCGTGGATGGCTGCACTGGGCATGGCATGCTCCTCACTGCTGGTGACCTTGAATGCGCTGCGACTCAGCCGCGCAATCGGGCAAGCAGACATCCCGCCCGCAAAGGATTCCCGATGAGCGTACTGATCTATCTGGTGCCCGTAAGCCTGGTTCTGCTGGGTCTGGCCTTCTGGGCGTTCTGGTGGGCGGTCAAACGCGGTCAGTTTGACAACCTCGACACGCCAGCGATCGACATTCTCACCACCGATGAGCGCGAAGCACCGCTGCGTGACCCGCGCCAGCACGGCACCAACAGCGAGTCGGCAAAACGTGCCGATTGACTGGATCGCCGTCGGCGCCGCCCTGCTCAGTGGACTGCTGGGCGGCGTGCACTGTGTCGCCATGTGTGGCGGCGTGGCAGCGGGCGTTGCCGTCGGCGCGCAGCCGCGTGACAAGCGCGACGCACTGCATGCCGCCTTGCTCAGCAACCTCGGACGCGTGCTTGGCTACACGCTGGCGGGACTGCTGGTCGGCGGATTTGGCGCAGGATTGATTCAGCTTTTCCGTCTCGACAGCCTGCTGTTCGGCATGCGCATGGCGGTCGGACTGATGTTGATCCTGATCGCGCTGAAGCTGATGTTCCCTGGCCGTGGCGGGAACCTGCTCGGCAAACCGGGCATCGCGCTATGGCAGAAGATCGCGCCCCTGCAGCGGCACCTGCTGCCAGCCAACACACCGGGTCGTAAACTCGCACTGGGCATGCTTTGGGGATGGTTGCCTTGCGGACTGAGCCTCAGCCTGCTGACCGCCGCCTGGCTGACCGCCAACGCTGTGCAGGCGGGCTTGATGATGGCCGCGTTCGGCATTGGCACCTTGCCATTGATGCTGCCACTCACCTACAGCGGCGCACGCGCCGCGCGTTGGCTCAATCAAGGGCACACCCGACGCTGGGCCGCCGCCATCGTTCTGCTGGCGGGTGCACTCACCATCGCCGCGCCGTGGCTGGCACATCTGCCGGTCGTACACGGCGCACTGCAGGCACTGGGCTGCGCGACGGCCCACTCGTAAACCAACGTGGCGTCACCCATCGCTTGCGGTAATCGCCGCACCTGGGAGCCTGTCGGATTTGAAAGGGAATCGGCTGCAAATCCGTCCTTGCGGTCCATTTTTCGCCGCTTCCCTGGGCAATCGTTCAACTATTGCCCTGCGAAACCGGCAAAAACTGTCCTCGCCCAGCCGTATTTTCGCGTCGATTCTTCAAGTCCGACAGGCTCCTAGTCGTCCGCCACACCACTGTCTGGATCGTCCTCGGACACGAACCACTGAGCGAACTTCCCGGCGGCCAGCGCGGCATCAAATGCCGCCCCCAAGCGTCTCACCAGGACCTGCTGCCGTTCCGGGTCGCCTGGCTTGCCGGGCCAGTAGCCCGTGCTGACCGGTTCAACGTAGAAACCGTTAGGCAAGACCACGACCGTCTCACCATCGATTCGGAAACGATGGCTTACCTCTTGGCTGTATTCAAACCGCAGATCCGGTAAACGTTCAGCGCCCGGTTGTGCGGCGAGAAATTCGATCACCAACGACGTTCCGTCAGCTTGAAACTGCGGCACGTCGTACTGCGCCGTGCCGGTCAGATAGCGGCCGCGTGGCGGCAGGGGCACATACTGCTCGCGGGCGACAAGATGATCCTTGCCTGCCTTGTCGATCCACTCGAAGTGATGGAGCATCCACGTCTCGTCGATATCCTGCCAGGTCGCAAAACGCATCCGCCGCTTATCGATCGGCAACGAATAGGCGTGTCCGCCGGAAAACGGAGTGACCCACAGATCGAGCTCTCCATCACTGGAACTCAGCAAGCGGACCAGCGAACCGCCATCGGGCGCCAGCGCCACCGCATCCATGCCATAAGGGATGAACCAACCATCAAACGGTTGCGGCAGTACATGTGCGCGACCGTCCGCGACCACGTAAACGCAGTGCTGACCAAGCAGCAGATGGGTCACCGCAGGCAGTCGCGCAAAATGTGGCCCCTCGAAGATGTGTGGCGAAGCGGCCTGATGACCGAGCACGCGGACGCTGTTTGAGCCCCCCGTCGTCTTGCAGATTCCAACGGTACTGAGTTGTCCATCCTGCTGATGCAAACGATGGAAGGTCGAGCCATTGTTGGGATCACCCAGCAACACCAGCAGATCAGGCGTGACCGAATCGCCGAGAACGAACACCGCATAGGCGGTATCCTCGGACCGCGGTTCATCCATCCACAGCCCACCCCAGGTTTCGATCCGCAACGGCGCGCCCTGCCAGCGCAGCGACCAGTGCTGCGTCTGCCCACGCGCGCCCGTGTCCGCATTGCGCGTGGTCTGCACGACAGTCACCACTTCGAGGTCACCAAAGCGTTCCACTTCGGTTTGGTCGGCCGCCATTGCTGATTGCGGTGCGCGCAGGGCCGATACGGCGAGCCAGAGCACACACAACCACATGCGATGTCGACGAGCACTTGAGCGCAGCATCGGCGTTCGCAAGGGGCCTGTCCGACATCCCATTGTCGTCAGTGCATTCATGGCTGCTCAACCGACGTTGGCTGCCATGACAATCCAACAAACGCCAACAACAGCCAGATCGCCACGAAGGGGCCCCAGTCCACCGAGCCGGATTCCACCGGTGGCGAGGGAAAGAACCAGAGATTGAAACCGATCAACAGGCCACCAAGCACCACGCCAGCCAATCCAAGCAGGCGCCACAACCCCCGGCAAGCCGAAAGCCAGACCAAGCCGAATAGCACCACAGCCACGCCTACCGCCATGTCCCAGGCCACATCGATCCCCAACTGAACCGTGTTCACCAGCGCGACCGTGTCAGGATTGTGAACCGTGCGTGCCGACGCCATCGACGCGAACAGCGCCTGCTGTACCGTCAGCATGATCAGAACGATGAAACCGCCTGCCTGACCGAATAGCGCGGCGATCTCGGCCAGCCTCGCCGCCGAACCCGCACGAAAATGGTGTCCCATCCCGAGAAACCCCACCGCCAGCAGCGGACCGAATCCGAAGGCCGTCAGATACCCCAGCGCCTCCGGCAGGGGCAAGAATGCCGCTGCAAAATAGAGCAGGACCGCCGTTGCGCCGTTGATCGAACCTACCGTCTTCCATTGCATTGTTGCTGTCATTCGCTCACCTGTCCGTCCCGCTCGACCTCGTCGTTGGACCCGCGCCATGCGCACCACACTCTTCCGCAAACAGCGAGTCTCCGGGCGTGCCTGCGGCTAGCCTCCCTGATCTACGGGAAGCGACCGCCGCAGGCTGACGCCCTGTGACTTTTGCGCATCGTCGATCGGCAAGTCCTCGCCACCTCGATGCTGCACACAGGTCAACTCGCGTCCCTCTACGACAACATTCAGGCGCACCAGTACGAGAGCCGATGATGACGAGATAGCCGATCACCAGATCTTGTTGTTGCCCATGTCCGCTGTCGCGCAATTCGCATTCACCGTCGTCACAAAGGCACGCAACAGGTTGTTTCCAAACCCACTGCTCGCACCCGGGCAAGCGATCGCGTTGGTGTATCCAACAGCAACGTTGTCGATGACCAAGTTGTCGGTGCCGGAAAGCTGGATTGCCGTATCGCCGATGTTGTCGAGCGCGTTGGCATGGATCAGCCCGCGGTCCGTTGCCTGGATGCCGACCATCTTGACCAGCGAGACGACACTGTTTCGAACGACGCCACCTTCCCCGTTCTGTTTGACTCCGACGAGGCCCACGTGGGACACCCGGACGCCGTCGACCACCGAGGCGTTGCCTACCTCTATCCCGTCGCCGGTCACCCCCCGGACAATGCCATTGCGCACGCTGGCATTGTCTCCGGTTAGGGTGATACCGTCGGCCAAACCGGTTTCCGAGCAGGTCACGCCAGCGTTATAGACGCAAACATTCGGGCCTATGACGGCAAAGCCATTGAGATCAAGGCTGACGTTGTCGGCGCTGGAAGTAATGCCAGAAGTGTTCGCACCCGGCAGCGTCAGGTTGCCGGTCAGTAGATAGCTGCCCGAGTGGGAAAGGGTCACCGGATAGCCGGGGTCATCACCCGGCGTAATGCCCCCGGCCAGGGCGCGGGCGTGGTTGATTTCGATGACGCCGTCCACCGCCGAGGCGGTAGCGGAAACGGCACACAGGGCAACAGCGAGCAGAATTGTTTTCATGGGTATCTCCACGTGATGTGATTCAGGACGAATGGCGGGCCAATTCCCGCCAGGCGAGTCCTGCCAGCAGGGTGAGCAACAGAGTCAGGCCCGGCGTTGCCAGGCCGGGAACCGTCGTGACCACGACAACATCGTCGTCGTTGATGGTGACCGTCTGGTTGGCTGGCGCACCCAGCACGGCGCCACCCGAAGGCGAGGACAGGGCCAGCACGAAGGTCTCCGGTCCTTCCACGATGGCGTCGTCTTGAACGGTGACGGTGAAGGTCTTGTCGGCGCCGTCGCCATCCGCCCAGAACAGCGTTCCGCTGGCGAGTGCGAAGTCGGCCGGTGCGGTGGCCGAGCCGGGCGTGGTGGCATAGTCGACCGACACCGCACCGTCGCTGCCGTCCACACGACTGACAGTGACCACCAGCATGCCCGCATTTTCCGGGACGCTCTGGCTGTCCGCCGCAAAGCGCAGACGACCTGGCGTGGCAAGGGCGTCGTTATCCGTAACCGTGATGGTCTGAGCGACGGGCGTACCCAGCGTCGCGCCGCCCTCGGGATCGGACAAGTTCACCGTGAAGGTTTCATCGCCTTCGACCAGCGCATCGTCAACGATGGAGACGGTGAAGCTCTTGTCCGCCACATCGCCGTCGAGCCAGTAGAGCGTCTCCGAGCTGGCACCGAAATCGGCGGGCGAGGAAGCAGTGCCCGCGTGTGTCTGGTAAGTCACCGACACCGCACCCGCCGAACCGCCGATACGGCTTACCGTGACGGTCACCGTGCCGACCGCTTCCGAAACCGTCTGGCTTGCCGCCGCGAATTGCAGACTGCCTGACGGCGCCGCTTCGTCGTCCAGGTTGGTCACGCTCACCGCATCCACCACGAGACCGTCGTAGGCCGGGTCGGACGAGGTCAGCGTCAAGCCAATGGTGTAGGCGATGTCACCGTCTACCAAGCCATCGTCCACGCCGGTTACGGTGACCGTTTGCGACACTGCCCAATTCAACGTGGTGAATATCAGGCTGGAAGGGGAAACCCATCCTTCGGTGGTATCGGAGCTGGACAAGGCCACGCTCACATCCGATTCCGGTGGCGTAAGCAGGCTGACCGAGAAGCTGGCAGCGGTGCCGGATTCCGACGTCGTAAGCCCTGCTTGGGGCATGACTTGTACCCCAGGTGCCATTTCTCCGGCCAAGGCCGCGATACCGGCGGCGCTCCAGTCCGCATCCTGTGCCGAGCCGTCGTACACCAACTCCCAATTGCCTGGCGCCGTGTACTCCAGAACATCCTCGTCGTCGAAATTGACGCCGCCCACGCTACCTGAACCGTCCAGGGCGACAAGCCAGTGGCCGTTGGGCAGAACATCGAGACCCACGAGGTTGATGCCATCCGGAATCTGGGACGACAGCGTGTTCGACATGCTGAAGGCACCCACGGCAAAGCGCGCCACATCACGAGGATCGTAAAACGTACCGCCTAGATTGACCGCCGTATCGAAGGAGAACCGCAGGTATGCATCGGTGCCGATGGCCAACGCATCGATGGCAACGCCATCTGGAATTCCTGCGGCGACGCCGTCAAAGTACTTGCTCCACGTCCCACCGCCATCGGTAAGCGCCACGTCACGCGGTGTGAACGTAATGCCGCCCAGCGTTACCGTCGTGGCGAACACCACGTAGTGAGCTCCGGGGCGATAGTGGTAGCCGACAACATCGACGCCTGCAGGTAGCCCATTGATCGCCAGCGCGGCAACCGCATTCGACGACAGGTCATGCCGCACCACTTCTCCGGTCGTGGCCAAGGTATCGCCCATGCCCAGAGTGATAGCGGCATCCGGTGTCAGTCTTAGCGCCTTCAACGGCGTCACCGCGCTCACCGCACACGACACGAGCGCTGCCGTCAAAGCGACAACAAATCTCAATCGCTTGCGCATGTTCAGTCCTTGTAGCGCCGCGCCAGCGTGCCGAGCAGCGCAATGGAAGCTGAAAGCAGCACTAGACCGAACGGCCCAAGCACGGGTAACGGAATCCGCTCCACCTGATCGTTGTCAGTGATCGAGACCGTCTGCACACTCGGCGAACCCAGCGTCGCGGTATCGGTCGGTGCGTTGTCGGTGAGGCGCAGGGTGAACTGCTCGGTGCTCTCGACCGCCGCATCGTCGACGATGCTCACGGCAAATGTCTTCGATGCCGTATCGCCGTCCGCCCAGTTCAAGGTGCCCGAGGCCGCCACAAAATCTGCCGGGCTGATCGCGCTGCCGGATTCGGTCGCATACGCCACGCTCACCGGTCCACTGCTGCCGCCCGTGCGAGTGACCGCGATCACCACGCTGCCGACACCTTCGCTCACGGTCTGGCTCGCCAATGCGAACTGCAACGTGCCTCCGGGCGGCAGAGGTGCTTCGGCCACATCAAAGCGAACGCTGTCGAAATTGCTGCCGCCGTCATCATCCAGAGCAGCGACGCTGACCGTCCAGGTGCCTGCCGCTGTAGGTGTGCCCGAGACCACCCCGGTCATCGGGTCCAGATTCAGACCGGGCGGCAGTGTGCCGACGTGGCTATACAACCCGACGGGGTCGCCCTCGGTCAGGGTGACGTAGGCGGAAATATCGAGACTGAACGGCACCCCGACGGTGGCCGTCTGGTTGGGCACGTCGCCCATGACTGGCGGCGTGGCGCCACCCTCCGCAGTGACCTGCACGCAAGCCGAGAACTCCGATGTGGTCCAGTTCAACGTGTCGGTGGCGGTCAGGGTGATGTAATGCCCAACCGCGGTGGCAGGCAACGCATCCAATGTGGCGCTTAGATGGCCGGAAATGTCGGCAGGCAACGTTGCCGAGGCTAGGAAAAACCGGCCTTCGCCATAGCCGACGGCATCGCAGGAAGGCGAGACATAGGCGTCCACCCAGAACTCGCCGTTCGCAGAGCTGTCGTAGGTGAAGCTCACCGTGGTCACCATGCCATCGGTAGTGGCGGAGGTCACCACCGGGAAGTTCTGGAACCCGTTGGCACCGGCATCACCGTCACCCAAATCGTTGGGGTTGGGAACGCCCACACCCGTTCCGGTGGCGGAATCACCCAGATCGATCCCCATACCCGCGTTGTTGTAGATGGCGTTGCCGCGAATCGCGACGGCGCCCGGGGCATTGGGATTGGCTGCCACCGCCCGGTCCAAGCGGACACCGGCGCCTTGCGTGTTGGCGATGACATTGCCCTGACCGGGATCGATTCCGCCTACCAAGACGTTATTGGGCGAGCCACTCACACCGTCGAGCACCGCGACACCCTCGCCCGCGACGATAGGCGTGCTGCCGTCAGCGCCGACGCCGATGGAATTGCCATGAATGACCGTACCGGAGGCACCGCCTTCTACGACCCGTATACCCGATAAGCTGGAGGCGATGACGTTGTCGCGAACCGTGGTTCCACTTGCTTCGCTGATTCGGATGCCAGATTGACCGTTGACCTGAGGCGTGACGCCATCCGGGGCCGTGCCGATGTAGTTGTTGCGAACCAATGCATTGGTAACGTTCGACCAGGCGACACCGATCCCGTCCAACTGATTGAAGGCCACGACATTGCGGTCAGCCGGATTGGGACCGCCCACGACCGCATTGTCGGCATCGCTGTAGACCAGAATGCCGTAGGCGCCATTGCCCAGATTGGCAGCGCCGCCATCCGTGCCCACAAAATTTCCCGCGATGGTGACGCCTTCCGCGCCATTGACGGCAATACCGGTACCCGTGAAGCGGGTCACGGCCACGCCGCGCACACTGGAGCCGCTGCTGGCCGAGCCTTGAAAAAACAGGGCACGGGACGCCGTGTTGCCGCCATCCAGACGAACGTTGATCACGGCGTCGCTGCCCACCGCCAGCGTGTTCGGACTGGAACCCGGTTGGGTGTAGCCGTGAATCGCGGTGAAACGCTCAATGGCCGGCAGGTCGCTGGTGACGGCGATGGTCACCGGTCCACCACCGCCGATGTTGAAGTCGATATGGTCGCCATTTGCCGAGGCATTCGCCTCCTCGATGGCGGCGCGCAAGGTGCAGACGGCCGACGCCGTGGCACAGAGGCCATCGCCGGGGTTGGCATCGACGGCATCGCCGCTGTGGTTGACCTCGAACGTCGCGGCCACCAGCGGGCCGCTCAGGCACGCCATCACACCCGCCAGGAGCAGACGCAAAGCAAGTGCTGAATCCTTCTTCACGGCACCACCGGTGATCGGCTCGCGCGCCAACTGCCGGAATCCGCCTGCCATCGTCTGCATGTCATCGTGAATCGTCATTGCTGCCCTCGCTGGTCGTTGATTCGTCGAGGCGCGTCGGTTTGCGGTCGGGATACCCACAAGCTGTCCAACGCGTTGCTCACCCAAGCCGTTTCGTCGGCGTAGTGCCGGGTCGGTAAACGTTCGATGCCTCTGCCAGAGCGGGGGAACGAGATTCCCGAACAAAGCGGACATTGCTCAGCCCGGCGTCACCTTGCCGACCCATGACGCACACCACGCAGCGCGGTCGTCCCGACCCGTCGGGGTCGGCTCGGCTTGCGTCAAGCCGGTCGTGTGGCGAGACTGCACGCGCGCCAACATCCGTATCCGGTCGAAGTCACCCTTACCTCTTCAGAGAGCCACGCTTCCGCATGTCTGCCCGGCCCGAAGTGACCACCCTGCTGCACGCCATGGCCAATGGCGATGTGCAGGCGCGAGACGCGCTGTATCGTTCGGTGTATACCGAGTTGCAGCGCATCGCGCGGGCGAGCCTGCGCAAACACCATGCGGACTTCACCCTCAATCCGGCCACACTGGTGCACGAGGCCTTTCTCAAGCTGGCCGCCACCGATGCGGCGGCGTTGCAGGGCAGCGCGCACTTCTATTCGCTGCTGGCACGCGCCATGCGACAGATCATCATCGACCTCGGTCGGCAACGCGCCACCATCAAACACGGCGTGGCGCAGATCCGCACGGCGCTGGACGAATCGCTGGCGCAGGAAGAGACCGCCATCGACGACCTGTTGCTGATCGATGACGCCCTGCAATCACTGGAAAAGGTCGACCCGGAACTCGCCGAGTTGGTCGAACTGCATTTTTTTGGCGGGGTGTCGTTTGTCGACATCGCCAATCTGCGCCAGGTCAATGAGCGCACCGTGCGACGCCATTGGGAAACCGCACGATTGCTGCTGATGGACGCCATGCAAGGTCACGGCCCCTCACCATGACCGAAGTGCTGGCCTCCGCGCAGCACTATCGCGCGATCCGCGAGGCGCTGGAGCAGTTGCTGGAATGCCCGCCGGAACGACGCGAGCACTGGCTGACTGAGCGAGTTCCTCCGTCGATGCACGCCGACCTGCGACGCCTGCTGGCCCTGCACACGCAGGACTCGCCGATCGATCGCCGCAGTGCGCTGTTCGCCAAGCTCGGCGAAACGGAATCCGACGGCACTGCGACGCGGGACGAATACCTCGGCACCCACCTCGGACCCTATCGCCTGGATTCCGTGCTGGGGCACGGCGGCATGGGCAGCGTCTATCTGGGCGAACGGGTCGAGGGCGGCTTTTCGCAGCGCGTCGCGATCAAACTGCTGTTGAACGCGCGACCCGGCATGCGCGAGCGCTTTCGACAGGAACAGGCGATTCTCGCGAACTTGCGTCACCCGCACATCGCGCAACTGCTGGATGGCGGAGAGAGCGAACAACGCATCCCGTTTTTGGTGATGGAGTACGTGCAGGGCGACACGATCCTGGACTGGTGCCAGCAACGACAGCTCAACGTCGCGCAACGGGTTCGCCTGATGCTCAGCGTGGCCTCGGCGCTGGCGCATGCGCACAACCATCTGATCGTGCATCGGGACATCAAGCCGTCCAACATTCTCATCACGGCGGAAGGTCAGGCGAAGCTGCTGGATTTCGGCATCGCCAAATTGCTGGATACGACGTCCAGCGAAGCACTGACCGTGCAACATCTCGGCCCGATGACGCCGACCTACGCCGCACCCGAGCAGTTTCAGGGCGGGCCGGTGGGCGTGGCCACCGACATCTACCAGTTCGGCGTGTTGCTCTACCAACTGCTCTGCGGTCGCTTGCCCTATCCGTCGTCGCCCGGCGACGCGCTGCGTTGGGCCAGTGACGTCGTGCACTGCACGCCGATCACGCTGCAGCGATCCTTCGGACAGAGTTCCGGCACAGCCAACGTCATTGGCCTGCGCTCGCGTGCGGCGGGGCGGGATCTGGACGCCATCCTGCGCAAGGCCATGGCCAAGCAGCCGGACCAGCGATACAGCTCGATGGACGCCCTGAGCGCCGATTTGAATTCATGGCTGCAAGGCCGACCCACCCAAGCACGCCCCGCAAGTCGCTGGCATAGCAGCCTGCTGTTCCTGCGCCGTCATGCGCTGGCGACGGGTCTGGCCGGGGCAGCGATTCTCGGCATGGGAACCTTGACCGGGCTGGCCTGGGTGCAATCCCGCGCCGCGCAACAGGAGGCCGAACGCGCCCGCGCGTCCATCGATTTCATCCAGGAAGTGTTCCGCTCGGCCGACCCTGGTCTGGGCAAGTCCGCCAACTACAGCGCAGCGGCGCTGTTGCAGTCGGCGTCCGAGCAGATGCAGACCCGCTTGAGCTCACACCCGGAACTGTCCGGCCCACTGCGTGCCCTGATCGGCAGCGCCTGGTACCAGCTCGGTCAGATGGATCGTGCCTTGGCCGAGCTTCAACTTGGGGTCGACGCCTTGCGCAGCGCCGAGAGCGTGCCGCCCTTGCAACTTGCCGCCGCCCTGGAGATGGCCGCCAACGCAGCGCAACGGAATGGACAGCTTGCGCTGTCGCAGCGCTGGGCCGCCGAAGCGGAAGCCCTGGCGCAGGGGCAATCGACGGACGACTTCCGGGTTCGTGCCGGTCTCGCCTATACGCGCTGGGTCAGTGCGCGCGACGCCGGCGAGCAGACCGCCGCGCTGACCATTGCTCGCGCTTCGGTGAAGGAGTTGCGCGATGCGCCCGCCTCGGTGCGCGATCCCTATCTACCTCTCGCGTTGAATCGCTATGCCAGTTCACTGACCGACTTCGGCGATTTTGTGGCGGCGCGGCACGCCTTCGAGGAATCGCTGCAACGCACCCGATCATTGTGGGGTGATCGGCATCTGCGCACCCTGCGTGCGCGGCAGGCGCTGGCTTGGCATCTCAACGCGGCAGGCGACTCACAACAGGCGCTTGATGCGTTGCTGGCAGTGGGCGCCTTGCTGCGCGACACCGCGGGTCACGACAGCCAGGACTACGGCAACAACCTCTACAACCGTGGCAATGCGCTGCGCGCACTGGGGCGTCGTGAGGAAGCCATCGATGCCTACCGCGAAGCCGCCGCGGTATACGCGGCGACCGCCCAGCCACAGGCGGGCAATATCGGTTGGGCGCTCTGGAATGCGGGCATCGTGGCGCATGAACTTGGCAAGTTGGACGAGGCCGCCGAACTGTATTCGCAGGTCGACCAGAACTGGGCGCGTTCCATGCCGCCGGATGCGTCGGTCTACATCGACTTCGATCTGGAGGCGGCGCAAATCCTGCTGACGCTGCAGCGCCCGGCAAAGGCACGTCCCCACCTGGATCGCGCGCTCGCCCTGATCCAGCAGAAAAATCCGGCCGATCCACGACGCTTGGAGGCTCTGCGTATCGATGCAGAACTGGCGAGCGCATTGCAGGACCTGCCGCGCGCGCGCGATGACCACCAGCAAGCACTGGCGTGGCTTCGCCAATACGCCCCCACGCAGGCCCAGGAGCAACAGCGGTGGCAGTCAGGTCTGGATCGGCTCGCCGATTCCCGCCCCGGCAGCAACGTGTCCGCAACGCCGGAGAAACGACCATGAGCCCCCTTCAGCAGGGCATGCTCGACCTGACCCGTCTGTGGCTGCGCGGTCTGCGTGTCGATGCCTCGCTGGCGGCCATACCGGGCCTGCTGGCACTGCTGTGGTGGCGTCACGCCGAGGTCAGCTCGATGCTGCAGCAGATCGCCGATGCATTCCAGACTGGCGATCCGCAAGGACGTTCCGCGCTCGGGGTGTTGGCTGCGCGGATCGATGCAGGCGATGTGGGGATCGGGCTGAGTTGGTTGTTGATCGCACTGGGCTGTCATACCGTGATCATCCGCCGTCAGTGGCGTTTGCTGGATGTCGATGGCCTGCTGGTGACCCACGCCGGACCACGCGCCACGATCCGCGCGATCACATCGTCGTGCATCGCGAGCGTGCTCTACCTGTCCGTCTGCCTGGCGAGCTTCGCGCCCACACCGTGGCTGATTTCTGCCGTCGCACGTCTGCAGATTCCGCTGCTCATGCAGGGCTTCGCGGCCTTGCTGCTTCTCAGTATCGCGGCGATTCCTGCGGTCTGGCTTTCGATCCGCCTGCTGCCACTGCCCTATCTCGCCGCACTGCGCGGCGGCTCACCGCTCGATCTATTGCGGTGGAGTTGGCGACTGATGCGCGGACGCTGGTGGATCAGCAGTCTGTACACCGCCATTCCCGGCACGCTCTACACCAGCGTGCTGCTGTTGGTTCCCTTCGTGGTGCTGATACTGAACTTCTGGTGGCTGGGCGGGCTGAGTCTGGATGGCGCCGAAGTGGATCACCTGCATTGGCTCAGCACCACGATCAGTGCCTCACGCTGGCTTTTGTGGCCGATGGACGCGCTGTTGCTGCCGATGATCCATGCCAGTTGTCTGGTCACGCTACAGCAGGCACTTCAACATCGCGCCCTCAAAACGCCGCGCCTCAGGCCCCCGCCCACATTCCCAACTTGACCAGCAGGGCGGCAACGAAACCGCTTAGAAAAAACAGGTAGGACAGTCGTAGATAGCGATATTTGTGGCGGGCCAGATAGACGCCAAGACTGTAGAGATCGTGGCTCTGAGCGGCATAGACGGCGGCATCGCTGCGCATGCGCTGGGCGATCTCACGTTGAAACCGATCCTGATCCAGTTCGGCGAAGTGACCGAAAAACAGGACGTTGAATGCCTCCGGCAGCGGCGCCTCGTCGGAGGCAAGGCGCAGCGGCCGGTACTTCGGCAACACCGCCAGCACGGCCAGAAACAGCGCCGCCAGCGTGAACCCGGCCAGCACCAGCGCAGCGTGCTTGAACTCTGGCGCCGCCAACTCGCGCAAACTCAAGGTGAGCACGATCGACGACACCGTGATCAGGATGTTGGCCTTCATGTCCGCCATGGTGGACAGCTGGACGTGATGCTGCTGCGCGGTGCGCAACAGATTGTCCGAGGTGTTGCGGCCCGCGATGCCAACGAAGCGCTCGATGCCGACCGGATCGGCCACCGACGGTGCGGGTTGCTGGGACATGCACTACTCCTTGACGGACAGGGTGGAGAGCGCCTGGTCCAGCAGGCGCTGCAAGGTGACGCACAAACGTCCGGCACGCAGCGCGTCATAGCGCACGGTCTGCTCGTCCATATAGGTGAGCTGGGCCAGTTCCAGCTGCACTGCGTGGACGCCTTGTGTCGGCTGGCCATAGTGCCGGGTGATGTAGCCGCCCTTGAAGCGACCGTCGATCACCCAGCTGAATTCGGACTGCGTGCGAAGACAATCGACCAAAGCCTGTCGCAGCGTCGCGCCACAACTCGCGCCGTCGGCGGTGCCCAGATTGAGGTCGGGCAAGCGCCCCGCGAACAGCATCGGCACCTCACTGCGGATGGAGTGCGCCTCCCACAACAGAACCTGCCCGTGCAAGGCCTGCAGGCGCGCAAGTTCATCACGCAGGGCGGCGTGATACGGCCGCCAGTAGCGATCACAGCGAGCCGCCACCGCCTGCGGGTCCGGTTCGCGACCGGCACGGTAGAGCGGTTCTCCGGCGAAACTGAAGATCGGGCACAACCCGGTTTCGACACGTCCGGGATACAGCGCACTGCCGTCGGCGGGACGGTTGAGGTCAACCACATAGCGGGAGTAACCGGGCACCAGCAGCGAGGCGCCCAGCGTCGCGGCGAAGTCGTACAGGGTGGAGATATGCCAGTCGGTATCCGGCACGTTGCGAGCGCTGTCGCGGAAGTCCTCGCGCAAGTCGGCAGGAATGGCGGTGCCGTCGTGCGGCATGCTGATCAGCAACGGCAGACTGCCCTCGTGCAGCCGGAAAACCGGGGGTTCAGCGGGCATGGACATTTCTCCGGGACAAAGCGCTGCCAAGGTGTCAGCGGGCAAACCGCGCTGGATTGTAAGGTGCGGGATCCACCACCGGCGTGCGGCCACAGATCAGGTCCGCGAGCAGATGTCCGGTCACTGCCGACATGCTGACCCCCATCATGCCGTGGCCGCAGGCCAGCCACAGTCCGCGACAGCCCGGCACGGCACCCAGCAAGGGCAGATCGTCCCAGGTCATCGGTCGCCAGCCAAACCACTCCTCGCGCTTTTCCTCGCCTACCGGCACATGCAGGTACTCGGCGGCACCACGTACCAGGGCATCCAGTCGGACCCGGTTGAGGGAATCGTCATAACCGCTGAATTCCATCGTGCTGCCCAATCGGAACCCGCTATCCCAGGCGGTCACGCAGACCGAGCGCTCCTTCAGCACCAAGGGGCGGCTCGGCACCAGCGCCGGACGCGACCAGGTGATCGAGTAGCCCTTGCCTGGCTGGATCGGCAAACGCAAGCCGACCGAACGCGCAAGCATCGGCGACCACGCACCGGTCGCCAGCACCACATCGCGCGCCTCGCGACGACCCTGGGTGGTTTGCAACGCGGTGACGCGCCCGCCGTCTGAGACCAGCCCTTGCACTTCCACATCGGTTTCGTTCACGCCGCCCAGAGCGACGACGCAACGCTGAAGTTCGGAAAGATAGCGATCCGGTCGCAAATGGCAGTCATCGGGAAACACGATACCGCCCGCCACACCGGACTTGAGCGCGGGCTCCTGCGCTTCCAGTCGAGCGCCATCGATGACCTCCGCCGCAATGCCGAGCGCGTGCAAGGCGGGCAACTCGGCGACGTAATCCTGCAGCAAGCCGGGATCACGAAAAACGTAGGTCAAGCCGCTTTGCGCGTATTCGCAGTGCAGCCCTTCGCGTGCGATCAGCTCGCGCAACAGGCTTTGCGAGGCATTCAACAGCACGGCGCGATGACCCGTGGAGGTCTGCCAGTCGCGCGCATTGCAACGTGCCGCGAAGCGCAGCAGCCAGGCCCAAAGCGCCGGGTCCAGACGCGGACGGATGTAGAGCGGCGCATCCGGTTTCAACATCCAGCGCAAGCCTTTGCGCAACACGCCCGGTGCCGCCAGCGGCGGCGCATGACTCGGGGTCAGTGTGCCGCAGTTGCCATGCGACGCACCGGCGCCGATATGGCTGCGCTCGATAACGCGCACGGATCGTCCTGCGCGCAGCAGCGCCAGCGCGACCGACAAGCCGATCACGCCACCGCCCACCACGAGTACCTCATCGCGTTCTGTCGGGCCTGTCTGCACGAAGCTTCCCCAAACTCAATCGATGGCTTGCACGCGTTCGACTGCAAGCCCTTGTTTCTGCAACAAGGAAACCAGTCCGCTGTCGCCCAGCAAGTGCAGCGCACCGACAATCACCAGATGGTTCTGATCGGTCGCCAGCATGGCCTGAACCTGCGGCAGCCATTTCTGGTTGCGCTCGTCGGCCAGCAGGCGCGCACTGACCGGCGTGTGTTCATTCATTTCGCGCACCATTTCATGCTCCACCGCGGTGGCGTCGCCATCGCGCCAGGCCTGATAGAGGACATCGAACTTCTCACGCATTTCGGAGGCGGGCTTGAGCGCTTCTTCAAGCGCATAGATCTGTTCTTCCATCGGCGCACCCGCCAGTGCCGCCAGTTGATCATCGATGGTCTCCAGCCCACCGGTCTGCTTTTCATCCGTCTGTGCACGCTGCATGAAGTGCATGTCCAGCCCGAGATTGGGATCGAATCCGGCCTGCACCACCATCATCACCGACATGTTGAGGGCCAGATACCAGGGCTGCAGACTGTCCGAGCCCGCCACCGCCGCCTCACTACCCATGAAGGCCGCCAGCTTTCTTTCGATTTCGTCCGGCAATACTTCACGCAGGGTACGCCCGTCGCTGAACTTGGCGGCCTGCAGGAACTTGCCCTGTACGCCCGGATCCTGCATGGCTTCAGGTGGCAACTCGAAGACCATCACGTCGGCATCCGCATAGGCCGATTCCACCGCCGTATCCAGCGGATAGTCCTGCGCCTTCAGCATGTGAAACGATCCGAGCAGATACACGCTGCTATCGGCATCACTCAGCTTCCAGAGCATGGGCACCGGCGGTTTGGCGGTCGCCACGGCGGCAGCCGACAACAAGGCCCAGAGGGCCAGCAGACGTGCAATGCGCATGCGTTTGATCTCCCGAATCGATGCACGGTGGCAGAAGCGGCACATTGTCGACCAAGCCACGGTGAAACTCACGTACCCCGGATCGATGACAGCGCTTGAGTTTCGTTGCGCGCGTCGCCAATGTGATGGCTTCGCGTCCTCACGCCCCATCATTGCCGCCGCCATGAGCGAGACCTCCACGCCCCGACGCGCCAGCCTGGGCACCGCTGCACCGCTGAAGCGTTTGTGGCCCTTCGTCCGACCCTATCGCGGTCTGGTCGCGCTATGGCTCGGGTTTCTGGCACTGTCCAGCACCGCCACCCTGAGCCTGCCTGTCGCAGTGCGCTTCATGATCGACCGCGGGTTCGGCGGTAACGATCCTTCCGCAGTGGATCGCTGGTTTATCGGACTGATGGCCGTCGCGGTATTGCTTGGACTGGCCACCGCCGGGCGGTTCTACTTCGTCAGCCTGTTGGGCGAAAAGGTGATCGCCGATCTGCGCAAGACGCTCTACTCGCATCTGCTGCGACTGGACATGGCCTTCTTCGAGCGCACTCGCGCTGGCGAGTTGGTGTCGCGTTTGTCTGCAGATACCGAACTGCTCCGCAGCGTGGTCGGCAGTTCCGCCTCGGTGGCTTTACGCAGCACGATCACCCTGCTCGGCAGCGCCGCTGCGCTGGCCTGGACCAGCCCGCGTCTGGCCGGTTTCGCGCTGATCGGCATCCCGCTGATCGTGCTGCCCATCGTGGTGTTCGGACGTGGCGTGGCAAAGCGCTCGCGTGCCAGTCAGGACCGCGTGGCCGATGCCAATGCCCGCGCCAGCGAAACTCTCGGTGCCATCCATACCGTGCAAAGTTATGCGCGCGAGCGCCACGAGTCGAACCGCTTCGCCGATGCGGTGAACATCGCCCTGGACGCGGCACGCGCGCGCATCGGCATGCAGGCCACGCTCACGGCGACGGTAATTGTGGTCATCTTCGGTGCGATCACCGCCGTGCTCTGGGTCGGCGCCAAGGACGTCATCGCGGGCACGATGACGGCGGGCGCACTCAGTCAGTTCGTGCTCTACGCCATGCTGGGTGCGGGCTCTGCCGGAGCGCTGAGCGAAGTCTGGAGCGAAGTGCAGCGCGCCGCAGGCGGCATGCAGCGCATCGAAGAACTGCTGGCCGAAACGCCACGCATCACCGCACCCGAGCGACCTGCGGAACTGGCTCTGCCGGTGCGTGGCGAAATTCGTTTCGATGCGGTGCGCTTTCACTATCCCTCGCGCCCCGACCAGGCCGCATTGAGCGATTTCTCGCTACACATCCGACCCGGAGAGACGGTCGCCTTGGTCGGCCCTTCCGGCGCAGGAAAGAGCACCGTCCTGCAAATGCTGCTGCGCTTCCACGACCCCGAATCCGGGCGCATCGCCATCGACGACACCGACCTGCGCACACTCGACCCGGCCAGTCTGCGCGAGCAGATCGCGCTGGTACCGCAAGATCCGCTGCTGTTCGCTGCGGATGCGCTGGACAACCTGCGCTACGGGCGCCTGCAGGCCAGCGAGGCCGAAGTCACCACGGCAGCGCGCAGCGCCGAGGCGCATGATTTTCTCAGCGCACTGCCCGAGGGCTATCACAGTTTTCTGGGTGAACGCGGCGTGCGTCTCTCGGGTGGGCAGCAGCAGCGCCTGGTGATTGCCCGCGCCTTGTTGAAAGACGCACCCATCCTGCTGCTGGACGAAGCCACCAGCGCGCTCGACGCACAGAGCGAACGCGCCATCCAGCAAGCGCTGGAGCGCCTGATGCAAGGTCGCACCACCCTGGTCATCGCACACCGACTCGCCACCGTACGACGCGCCGACCGCATCATCGTGATGGATCACGGTCAGATCGTCGCGCAGGGCACGCACGATGCCCTGATGGCGGAAGGCGGCCTGTATGCGGAACTGGCGCGGCTGCAGTTTGCGTAAGGGCGCTAAATTGATGCCGCGACGCAATTGTCGCTACACTCTTGACGCGAAAATTGTCGATCTCACACGACTTTCGTCTTTTCACTGCCTCCATAAAGAAGGGGATATCCATGTCCGTTCGACCGCTTTTCGCTGCACTCCTCTCGCTTCCGATCAGCATTTCCGCCATCGCTCAGTCCGCTGATGTCGTCACCTCCACCGAGGTGGTCGAGTCCATCGCCCAACCGCTGAATCCCAACGCGGGCCAGATCCCGGAGGGAATCGTTTGTGGTTCCGTCATCGTTGACAATGGATCGGCTGTAAGTTCGGTCGGGACAGGCGCTGGCGGTGCGGACGAAAGCGTGCTCCAAGACACCAGCTTGGCGATGGGGACGTTCGGATTTGCGCACGCACCTTCTGGCACGTTCCGGGTTGCCGATCAGTTCACGTTGGCTTCCGCTGCCACATTGAACTGCATCTCGCTCTATGCCTATCAAACGGGCTCAACCACGACGTCAACGATTACCGACGTCAACCTGCAGATTTGGGATGGAGTCCCTGGTGCGATGGGTAGCACCGTGGTGTTTGGCGACACCACCACCAACCGTTTGCTGGCCTCGCAGTGGTCGAATGCCTACCGAACCCAGGAGTCGGCACCTGGCGCGACGAATCGTCCAATCATGGAACAAATCGTGAATCTGGGCGGCCTGTCGCTGCCCGCAGGGACATACTGGATCGACTGGCAGACGGGTGGCTCTTTGGCCTCGGGTCCTTGGGCACCGCCGATCACGATCACAGGACAAGCAGTCACTGGCGACGCATTGCAATTCGACGGCACCGCGTGGGCCGCAATGGTTGATGGCGCCAACCAGCAGGGCCTTCCATTCCAGGTTTGGGGAGCCTCCGGCTCGGTACTGCCGGACCCCGTCCCGCAACCCAACGTCATCCCATCCACGACCACCACGGGTTTGACACTGCTTGCACTACTCGCTGGTATGGTTGCCGTCCTGCAGTTCCGTAGCCGACGCTAAGCTGACCGCGACAGACCGTTTTGACGCCCGGCCCATCGAGGCCGGGCGTTTCGCTTTCTGGGGTGATGAACTCGTGTTACCAGCGACGGCATGCGGTGCCGACTGGACCGCGCACGTGACACCACACATCATTGACCGGCGTTACCCAGCACCACGGAGTCTCGATTGGCGCGACAACATCCCTGGCCGCGCCACCTTGTCCTCGCCGTCAGCGCGGCGGCGCTGATCGTCACCTTGAGCATGGGTGTCCGGCAGAGCTTCGGCTTGCTGATGCAGCCGATCGGCCGTGAACTCGGCATTGCGCGCGAGTCGTTCGGCTTTGCCATCGCGTTGCAGAACCTGCTGTTCGGCTTGGCGCAACCCTTCATCGGCGGCTTGTCGGATCGTTTCGGCACGCGACCGACGCTGTTTGCTGGGGCCGTGGTCTACGCGATCGGTCTGGCAGCGGCCGCGCTCGCTACCGACGGCCTCAGTCTGATGACCTCGCTCGGCGTGCTGGTGGGGCTGGCACTCAGCGGCACGACCTTCGTTGTGGTGTTGAGTGCAGTCGGGCGCATTGCCAGTCCCGAGCAACGCAGTGTCGCCTTCGGCATCGTCACCGCCGGTGGTTCGCTTGGGCAGTTTGCCGTGGTGCCGCTGTCGCAGGCACTCATTTCAACCCTTCAGTGGCGCGGTGCGTTGTGGGCGCTGTGCGCGCTGATTCTCCTCATCGTGCTGGCCGCGTTTGGCCTGCCGGGTCTGCAACGAAAAGACGCCGACAACACGGCAACGTCGTCCGAAGACAGGTTGACGCTCGGCTGCGCGCTGCGCATGGCCAGTCGGCATCGGCACTACTGGTTGTTGAACGGCGGATTTTTCGTCTGTGGATTCCATGTCGCCTTTGTTGGCACCCACCTGCCTGCCTTTCTGGTTGACCAAGGACTCGATGCGCACATCGGTGCCTGGTCGCTCGCCCTCATCGGCCTGTTCAATATTCTCGGCAGCTATCTGTTCGGCTTGTGGGGTGGACGTCACTCACGCCCCTGGTTGCTGAGTGCGCTGTACGCCAGCCGAGGCGTCGCGATGGTGATTTTTCTGGCCTTGCCACTCAGCCCGATCACCGCGCTGGCTTTTGCCGCCACTTTTGGCTTTCTCTGGTTGGGGACGGTGCCGTTGACCAGTGGTGCGGTCGCGTCGATGTTCGGCATGAGCCAGCTTTCGACCCTGTACGGCATCGTCTTTCTCAGTCATCAGCTGGGCGCATTTTTGGGTGCCTGGTGGGCTGGCCGCCTGTTCGACCAGACCGGCAGCTATCAACTGATCTGGGTCATCAGTATCGGGCTTGCTGTGCTGGCTTCGCTGCTCAGCGCGCTGACTCGCGATCAGCGTGTGCCGGTTGGCCCACTGCGGCACAGTGCCGAGGCCAAGGCATGAAACGCGGGTTCTGGCAGATCGGCGTGATCGTCCTGCTGCTTGCCGCGCTGATCGGCTGGCTGTGGGCGCGCTACGGCAGCGAGGTCTTCCTCAACAGCGTCAACGCACTACTCTGCGCCTGAACGGCAAGGCTCAACGCAAGCCAAGCAAACGGCGATGATCGACCAGGATGCAGCGGTCCTGAACCACCTCGATACCGGCCTGTCGCAAACGCTCCGCAAATTCCTCATTGCGTATGCCGAGTTGCAGCCAGACCAACGCAGGCCGAGCAACGAGGATGTCATCCAGATGCGGCATCAGGTCGTTGCTGCGGCGAAACACGTTGAGGATGTCGATTCCCCCGGTCACGTCCTGAACCCGGCGCACGACCGGTTCACCGAGTATCTGTTGCGCTTCCGGGTAGTAGATCGGCACGGGCAACACACGGTAGCCGACCTGCTGCAAGTAGCGCGGCACGTCATATGCGGCCTGGCCCGCAGCGACCTCGGTCTTGATGCCCAGCACGGCAATGCGGCGTGCCCGCGCCAGACGCTCACTCAGCCATGCATCATCACCGCTCAGCGGATGCATCCTTGTTCTCCCATCACGTCCTGATTCCGGGACACCCGGTCTCCGATTCTGCACTCGCTTCTGTATAGCGGATGTCGTTCATTGGTCCAGTGGCGCGCTCCACAGTCTTGGCGATGTCGCGCGCCAGGACACCGGTGTCGACACGCCGTCCGCGCTGACGCGTACGCTGAACATGCCCGTTTCCGTCGTATTGATCACCCGCGCGCCTTGCGCCGACCACGCCGACACCACCGTCGCCCGCGGGTGCTCGAAGCGATTGAGATAACCCGCCGAAACCACCGCGAAGGTCGGTCGAACCGACTCGATGAAGGCGCTGGACGAGGAAGAGGCGCTGCCATGATGTGGCACCAGAATCAGCTCGGACTGCAGTGCGTTGCCGTACTCGCGCTGCAGACGCGATTCAATCTGCGCCGAGATATCACCGGGCAGCAATATCGCGGTGTCGCCCACCCTGACCTGCAGTACGCAGGAACTCTCGTTGCGCAGGTAAGGGAAATGTTCCGGCGGATGCAGCAGGGCGAACTCGACGCCGTCCCACTGCCATGTCTCGCCGCGTTCACAGGCTCTTGCCTCGGGTATCTGTTGTGTCGCGGAGCTGCTTACATCGGCGGGAAACGCGCGCAGGACGGCAGCCATGCCTCCGGCATGATCGGCGTCACCGTGCGAGACCAGAAGGCGGTCAAGCTGCCGCACACCGAGGGCGCGCATCGCGGGCACCACGGCGGCCTCACCCATGTCCAGACCACTGCCGAAACGCGGCCCCGTGTCGTAAAGCAGGCTGTGGTTGGCGGTGCGCAGCAGGACCGCGAGGCCCTGTCCGACATCCAGCACGTGGACATCGAACTGCCCCGGCGGCGGTAACGCGATTCGCGGCCAGAGCAGCGGCAACAGCAGGAACGCGCCCAGCCACCGACCCGGGACGCCACGCGGCAACAGCAGGACTACCGCAGCCAACAGCGCGAGCAGCATTCCGATCAGATCAGGCTCGGGAAGAAACAATCGGGCCAGCGGCCAGCGTGGCGAGTCCGCCAGCCACTGCATCGGTGTGTTCATCGCCCAGGCCGCAACGCGCAGCAGCGGCTCGGCCAACCAGGACTGCTGCATCAACAGGGCGGCGGTGGCCGCCAAATCCAGCGGCACGACCAGTAAGGTCACCCACGGCACGGCCAGCAGGTTGACGGCGAATCCCAGCAATGAGGCCTGTCCGAAAAACCACACAGTCAGCGGCAACAGGGCCAGAGTCGCCACCCATTGCACCTGCAGCCAGGTATGCCAACGTGGCACCGTGATCTCGTGACCTGGCAAGCACCACAGCAGCCAGCCCACACCGGCAAAGGAAAGCCAGAAACCGGCGCCAAGAATACCCAGCGGGTCGAGCAACAGCAGCACCAGTATGGCCAGCGCATAGGCTTGCCAGGTCGACTGAGAACGACGCGCGAGTACCGCCACGACGACCACTGCCAGCATCGCCACGGTACGCAGCGTTGGCAGACCAAACCCCGCCAGTGCCGCGTAAGCGCTGGCAGCGCACAGTGCGGCCACGGCGGCACTGATCGGCAAAGGCAGATGCAAGCCGAGGCGAGGAACGCCACGGTACAGCAGTCGCACCAGTAACGCCGCGAACCCCGCCACCAGCCCCACATGCAGGCCGGAAATAGCGATCAGGTGACTGAGACCGGTAGCGCGCAATACCTCCCAGTCACGCTCGTCGAGTCCGCGTGTATCAGCAACTGCGAGCGCGCGCAGATAACGTGATTCGTGATGCAAGGGCCCATTGCCGCCGAGCGCGGTCCAGATCGACGCAGAGAGGTCCGCGCGCAAGGCATCCACGCCGGTCGCCGCATGCCGCATCTGGTTGACGGACGACTCGCGCACGTAGCCGGTTGCCGCCACACCACGCTGCAAGGCCCAGCGTTCGAAGTCGAACCCACCCGGATTGCGAACCCCGCGAGGTGGCTTGAGCCGCAGCAGCAAATGCCACTCGCTGCCCGCTTCGATGACCTGCGTGCTGCGATACCAAGCCACGCGCAGCAGTTGTCCGCGCAACATGCTGGCTTCGGGCGGTGCATCGATCACTCGGAAATCGAAGCGCGTCAACTCCGGCTCCAACTCGGGCAAGCCTTCCACCCGTCCGCTCAATGGCAGATCCTGCCCTGCCATGCTCGAAGGCAATCGCGCGTCCAGACGCGCCTGGGCCGCCCACAGCAGCCAACTTGCGCCAAGCAGGAAGGCACCAAGCCACCGCAGCCGATGGGTCACGACCAGCACCACGCCCATTGCGGCGGCAACCATCAGCACGCTGACGCTGGGCAGGCCTGGCAAGCCCGCCGCCGCCACCGCACCGGCCAACAGGACGAAAACCAGCCCTGGATTGATCGTCGGCAGGCTGAGACGAATCATCGGTCGGCCACCCGCTGACTGCTTCGCTCAGACCGCAGCGAGCGGACGCAGCACGCCACCGACCAGTTCCATCGCACGGTCCATGGTGCGCGCCAACGCGCGGTCGTGCGTCACCAGCACAAAACTGGTGCCGATCTCGCGGTTGAGTTCGAGCATCAACTGGTAGACCACGGCGGCCGTTTTTTCGTCCAGATTGCCGGTCGGCTCATCGCCCAAAACACAGGCAGGACGCGTCACCAAGGCGCGCGCCACCGCGCAGCGTTGGCGTTCACCGCCGGACAGCTCGCCCGGCTTGTGGCGCAACCGATGCTGCAGACCCACGCGGCTCAGCAAGGCCTCCGCGCGCTCCTCGGCCTCGGATACGGCACTGCCACGAATCAGCAAGGGCATGGCGACGTTTTCCACCGCGGTGAACTCGGGCAACAGGTGATGAAACTGGTAGATGAAACCCAAGGCCTGGTTGCGCAGGACACCGCGTTCGCGATCGCTCAATCGACTCATCGGCTGGCCGACCACCTCGACCTCGCCGGCATTCGGTGTATCCAGGCCACCCAACAAGTGCAGCAAGGTCGACTTGCCCGCACCGGATGCACCGACGATGGCGACGGTTTCCCCTCGCCTCACCTGCAGGTCGACATCCGCGAACACCGGAGTGGACAGATCCCCTTCGGCATAGGTCTTGGCGAGCCCACGGCAACTCAGAACCATCGAATCAGTCATGTCAGGCTCACTCATAGCGAAGTGCCGCAGCGGGCTCGGTGCGGGCGGCACGCCAGGCCGGATAAAGCGTGGCAAGCATGCTCATGCACAGCGCCACAAACGTAATCTGCACCACATCCCATTGCCGCAGCTCGGTCGGCACGCCGGTGATGTAGTAGACATCGGCAGGCATCAGCTCGGTGCCCAGCAAACTCTCGATCGCCTTGACCACCCATTGCAGGTTCAGGGTGAGACTCACGCCGCCGATCAGACCCAGTATCACGCCCACCACACCGATCAGGCTGCCCTGCACTACGAACACCGCCATGATGGAGCGCGGCGACATGCCCAAGGTACGCAAGATGGCGATGTCGGCCTGCTTGTCGGTGACCAGCATCACCAGCGAGGACACCAGATTGAAGGCCGCCACGCCGATGATCAGCGACAGGATGATGAACATCACCGTCTTTTCCATGCGGATCGCGCGGAAGAAGTTGGCGTGGTCGGCACTCCAGTCGCGGATGCGATAGAAGCTGCCCAGGTGATCGGAAAGATCGCGCGCGACCTTCCAGCCATCGAACATGTCGCGCAGTTTCAGGCGTACGCCGGTGACGCCTTCGCCCATGCGCAGCAGACGCTGACCGTCACCGATGTGGATCACCGCCAACTGGCGGTCGTACTCCTGCATGCCTGCGGTGAACAAGCCGACCACCGTAAAGCGCTTCATCTGCGGCATCACCCCAACCGGCGTGCTGCGGAACTCGGGCACGAACACCGTGACCTGATCGCCCACGTCCACACCCAGCCATAGCGCCAGCTCCGAGCCAAGCAGGATATTGAATGCACCGGGCTGCAGCGCACCGAACTCGCCCTTGACCATCTTGGCGTTCAACTCCGATACCTCGGGCTCCTGCGCCGGATCGATACCGCGCAGCAAGGCGCCTTGGGTACGACCACCTTGCAACATGGCCTCGCGCTCGATGTAGGGCGCCGCGCCGATCACACGCGGGTCTTTTCGTGCCGTCTCGACAGCCACCGACCAGTCCGCCATCGGCTGCCCGGCACCGCTGATGGTCGCGTGCGCCACCATGCCGAGAATGCGTTGCCGCAACTCCCCTTCAAAGCCGTTCATCACCGAGATCACCGTGATCAGGGCGGTGACGCCGATGGCAATGCCCAGCATCGAAGCCAGCGAGATGAAGCTGATGAAGTGGTTGCGCCGTTTGGCGCGGGTGTAACGCAGGCCGATCGCCAGCTCGATGGGACGAAACACGATTACCTCGACAGTTCGAAAACCGCAGACGCCGCATGCGCCTGCAACCACAACCGCAATCGCCGACGCGCGGCAGTCGGCAGCGTATCAGGCGCCGCGCACCAGACGCGCCGGTCGTCGGCAACGCAAAAACGCAAGACCGTCAGCGGTCCTCGACCTTGCACGGCGAGTTGGTCAACGATCTGGGGCTCGACCACCCCCGACGGACCTCCACGCAGGTCGGATGCGGGGCTCCAGCGCGCCACGCCATCGCCGTGCAAGACCAGTTGGCCGCGCGGCTGTGCGCGCAATTGCCAGTCGCTGAGCACCCACAGCAGCACGGGTCCTATCAACGCCCACATGGTCAACTGCGAGCGCAGCACCGCGAGCAGGGCAAGCGCAGTGAGCAGCATCAAAGCCCGTTGCAACCATCGCGATGGTTGCAGCTCAAGTTGGAGGGAGGTTGACGATGACATCAACGATGCTCGCGATCTGCGGGTCGGATGGACGCTCACGCCCGATGAACCAGCGCCACAGTGCGTCATCCTCGCAGACCAGAAGCGACTCAAATGCCGCGAGGTCGAAGCGCTCCGGCGCAACGCTGGCCAGGTCGAGATAGCGTGCGAACAGTTGATCCAACTCCCGCATGCCACGCCGCGAACGCCAGCGCAGGCGGCTCAGTTCGGCGACAGAAAGGCTCACAGGACATGCACCAGCAGTACACCCCACATCGCCCACAGCGTGATTCCGCCGAGGGCATAGGCCGCAAACCGGTGCATGACCTTGTTGTAACTGCAGTGAATACCACTGTGCGCCATTCGCAGCACGACGAAAGTCCACGCCAGCCACCACAGCAGCGGACTGTTGACCGCAAGTAGCTGCGCGAACAGCAAGGCTGCATAGAACAGCACAGGCAGCTCGAACAGATTGCGGAAATTGTCGGCAGCGCGCGTATCGGCGAGACGCGAATACATCTGCAGCGAGCTAGCAACGGCCTGCGGATGAATGCGGTTCTGCCGCATCTGCGACAGTCGCTCGACGTACATCCGCAGCCAGACGACCAGCGTCAAGCCCACCATCGCCAGCATCGGCCAAATCCACTGACTAGGCATCCGTCCTTCTCCAGATACGACAACGGCCTGCCGTCGAATGACGACAGGCCGTCCGGGACACGCATGTTACAGACCGCGACGCTGCACCATCAGCTTCTTGATCTCGGCAATGGCCTTGGCCGGGTTAAGCCCCTTGGGACAAGTGCGCGCGCAGTTCATGATGGTGTGACAGCGATACAGGCGGAACGGATCTTCCAGATCGTCGAGTCGGGCACCGGTATCTTCATCGCGCGAATCGATGATCCAGCGATAGGCCTGCAACAGGATCGCCGGGCCAAGATAGCGCTCGCCATTCCACCAGTAGCTCGGGCAGGACGTCGAGCAGCAGGCGCAGAGAATGCACTCGTAAAGTCCATCGAGCTTGGCGCGGTCTTCCTTCGATTGCAGTCGCTCGCGATCCGGTGGCGGCGCACTCTGGGTCCGCAGCCAGGGACGAATCGACGCGTACTGCGCGTAGAAATGCGTCAGGTCGGGCACCAGATCCTTGATCACCGGCATGTGCGGCAGCGGATAGATCGGCACTTCCTTGCCGCCATCGCAATCACAGATCGCCTTGGTACAGGCCAGCGTGTTGGTGCCATCGATGTTCATCGCACACGAACCGCAGATTCCTTCGCGGCAGGATCGCCGGAAGGTCAGCGTCGGATCGACCTCGTTCTTGATCTTGATGAGGGCGTCCAACACCATCGGACCACACGCATCCAGATCCAGATCGTAGGTGTCGACCCGCGGATTGGCATCATCATCCGGGCTCCAACGGTACACCTTGAAGGTCCGCACGTTCTTTGCCCCCGCAGGCGCCGGGAAATGCTTGCCCTTGGTCACCTGGGAGTTTTTCGGCAACTTGAATTCAGCCATGA
>Ga0209066_10001729_pt1 | contig 28185 bp, 19 predicted proteins | sample All_14_2_FD_187198 | JGI IMG/M metagenome (GOLD analysis project Ga0209066, IMG submission 187198) | Freshwater microbial communities in response to fracking from Pennsylvania, USA - Allegheny Zone_MetaG_DW_15 (SPAdes) (version 2) ...
GGCGTGTCGCCGGTAGAGCTATATCCGTGGGTCAGGCGACCGTTGGCTTGCAGGTCGGTCAGGCCGTCGGAGGCACCGAGGAAGCCGGCGCTCGCCGTCTCGAACGGCTGGCTGGGTCGCAGGGTCAGGTGGACGCCACCCTCGCTGGCGTGGAGCGCGGTCGCCGTCGCCTCGGCATGGTCGCCGCCACCGGTGTTGGCCATATGCGGCTCGAGGATCAGGTAGGGGGTGACGGGGCCTCGTGACGCTGCCGTGATCTTGACGCGGAGGATCAGGGCGTTGCTGTCCGGATCGGTGAAGATGCGTTTCTCTATCTCGAATTCGTGGGCCGGATCCTCAGTGATGACGCGATAGGCGGGCGACAGAGGCCGACCGGCGGCGTCGATGTGGAGGTATTCGGTGCGGCTGACGGTGTCTGTCCCCTCGACGTTCAGCCCGTCGCCGGACATGACCGCAAAGCGCAGGGCTTTGATCTGGGCTTCGTGGATCAGGCCGTACATGGTCTCGGTCAGGACGCCGTCGGCGAGCGAGAACCAGACCCTGGACACCGACCCGGTCGGGCCACCGTCACGGTATTGGCCATCGACATAGGCCTCGTAGGCCGCACCCGCGCCGGTCTTGGCGGCGCTGGACCAGGTGGTGGCGGCACCGGGCGCACCGGGGGCGACGGCCTCGGATACGGCAGGTGCAGCGGCGACGACGGCTTTATGCGGCGTGAGAGGGCCGTGGATCACGGCATCGCTGGCGCACCCACCCGTGGCCAGGACGGCGCAGGCGGCGGAGACTGCGAGGCGGCGGGACAGGGTCATCGGGATACTCACATTCTCACAAGGGGGGACAGGCGTCGGGTCAATTGGTTCTGTGGCCTGTCTGCCCGTCCGCTCCGGGACGGTTCATCGGAATGGCTTCCTTGACCCACAGGGCGGCGAGGGCAGCGATGAAGAAGGAGATCCCGCCGATGACCAGGGCCCAGATGGCCTGGCTGTCGAACAGGCTCTTGAGGATCAGCCCCAGCAGGGTCGCGGCCAGAAGCTGGGGCACCACGATGAAGATGTTGAAGATGCCCATGTAGACACCCATCTTGCGGCCCGGCACTGCTCCCGACAGGATGGCGTAGGGCATGGAGACGATCGATGCCCAGGCGAAACCGACGCCGATCATGGGCATCCATAACAGGGCCGGATTCCGGATCAGGAAGATACCAATCAATCCCAGGCCTCCGAGACAGAGGTTCAGAGCATGGGCCCCGCGTCGGCCGATCCGCTTGGCCAGGACCGGGATCAGGAAGGCCGCCAGGGCCGCGACACCGTTATAGACCCCCATCAGAACGCCCACCCAGTCGGCCCCCAGGGCATAGGCGGCCGAGGTCGGGGACGTTGCGCCATAGTGGACGGCGGTAACGGCCGGGGTGGTATAGATCCACATCGAGAACAGGGCGAACCAGCTGAAGAACTGAACCACGGCCAGACCCCGCATGGTTTCGGGCATGCGGAAGATGTCGTCGACGATTTCCGACAGACCATTGGACGCGCGCGCTCGATGCATCAGCCCAACGGCGATCTGGAGCAGACCGAAGACAGCCAGACCGCCGAACAGGACGTAGAGTTCCTTCTCGATCCCGGCGATGGCGACGCCCGCGAAACCGATCGCGCCGACGACCAGCCAGATCAGGCCGCCGATCAGATAGGCGCATATCGACCGGGCCGGGGCCTCGGCGTCGGCCTGCGACGTGGTTGTGGCGGCGCGGTCGAAGGCGGCGAGTTGCTCGGGGCTGTATTCGCGGGTGGTGACCACGGTCCACAGGACGGCGGCCAGCAGGGCACCGGCCCCGACATAGAATGCGATGCGGACGCTGTCGGGGACCACGCCCTCGGGCGCGACCGAAGCCACGTCGAAGACATTCGACAGGACCCATGGCAACACGGAGGCGAAGACGGCACCCGCGCCGATGAAGACGCTCTGCATCGCATAGCCGGAGGTGCGCTGGTCCTCGTTCAGATTGTCGCCGACGAAGGCGCGGAACGGCTCCATCGTGATGTTGATCGCGGCGTCCATGATCCACAGCATGGCCGCTGCGAACCACAGGCTGGGCGAGTTCGGCATGGCGATGAGCGCCAGGGTCGTCAGGATGGCACCGAACAGGAAATAGGGACGACGCCGACCAAGGCGTCCCCAGGTCTTGTCGCTGAGATGACCGATCAGGGGCTGGATCAGCAGGCCGGTCATCGGGGCGGCGATCCACAAGATGGCCAGGCTGTCGACCTCGGCACCGAGGGTCTGGAATATGCGGCTGGTGTTGACGTTCTGGAGTCCGAACCCGATCTGGATGCCGAAGAAGCCGACGCACATGTTGACGATGGCGACCGGACTCAGTCGAGGACGCACCGACAGGATCGAGGATTGCAGGGTCACGTCCGATCTCTCCGGCCCAGCGGCACGAACCGGATCGCCTGGCCGCCGCCGGGGGCCAGTGTGAGGGTCAGGGTGTCGACCGAGGTCACCTCGCGCTGTTCGATGACGATCGACTCGCGATGGGTCTTCCAGTCGGCGTCGGGGCCGTCGCGATAGATTTCCGCTCGGTAGCGTCGGCCGGGATCGAGGAAGTCCAGTGGAGCGTCCAGGACGCGAGGGTGCTCGTCGGTGATGGCACCCAGGGCCCAGATGTCAGACTCCCGATCCTTGCGGGCGATGGTGACGAAGTCGCCGATCTCGCCGTTCAGGACGCGCGTCTCGGCCCAGTCGACGGGAACGTCCTTGATGAACTGGAACGGTCCGGGATTGGCTTCATAGTTGACCAGCAGGTCGGCAGCCATCTGGACCGGGCTGTAGATCACGACGTACAGAGCCAGCTGTTTGGCCCAAGTCGTGGCCACGCCGTCCGGGGCTCGGGTCTTCATCCCGAAGATTCCCGGCGTATAGTCCATCGGCCCGGCCAGCAGGCGGGTGAAGACCAGATTGGTCTCATGCTCGGGGGGATTGCCGGGCTGCCCCCAGGCGCTGAATTCCATGCCTCGCGCGCCTTCTCGCGAGATCATGTTGGGATAGGTCCGGCGAAGGCCCGTGTCCTTGAACGGCTCGTGGGCGTTGACCGCGACCTTGTGGCGATAGGCGGCCTCTGCGACGCGAACGTGATGCTGTGACATGGCCTGGCTTTCGTTCCAGACCATGACCGGAGACCCGTCCGGTCCCGCGACCCGTGCGCCACCCGCGTCGGCGACATAGCCGGTCTTGACGGCATGCATGCCCAGCCGCTCGTAGAGGGCAAAGCCTGCGTCCATCAGTTGCTCATAGTGGAAGGCGTTGCCGCCGGTCTCATGGTGGCCGATCAACTGGACCCCCCTGGCCCGGCCGTGGGCGGTGACGGCCTCGATGTCGAAATCGGGATAGGACTGGGTGAAGCTGAAATCAGAGCCATTGGCGAACCACTGTCCGTCCCAGCCGATGTTCCATCCCTCGACGAGCACCCCGCCAAAGCCGTGCTCGGCCGCGAAATCAATATGTCTGATGGCGTTCTCGGTGGTCGCGCCGTGCTTGGGTCCCGAATTCCAGCTCTTGAGCTCGAGATGCATTTCCCACCAGACGCCGACGTATTTCATCGGCTTGAACCAGGATACATCGCCCAGCGCATTGGGTTCGTTGAGGTTCAGGATCAGGCTGGAGTCGATCAGGCCGGCGGCGGAATCAGATATCTGGAGCGTACGCCAGGGACTGACGAACGGCACCGCGCGCACGACTGCCGCATTGGTCAGGCCCGGCGTCAGCTGGGCGCGAAAGTTGCGTCCCTCCGAACGGCGCAGGTTCATCCCGGCATGGTCGATGCAGGCCGCCTCGTGGATAGCGACGTGCAGGCCGCTCTCGTTCCTGATCGTCATCGGAGTCTGGGCGCTGCCGACCCGGTCGATAGGGGTACGATTGTAGAGATATTCCTCGCGGTTCCATTCCCAGGCGGGGATCCACCAGGTTTCGCCGGACTCGGCCATGTTGAATTCGGACAGTTCGGCGGCGATGCGCACCGTCTTCAGACCAGGCTGTTCGGGGATGTCGTAGCGGAAGCCCAGACCGTCGTCGTACAGGCGGAAGACCACGTCGAACCGGCGGCCCAGGGCGGCCTTTTCGGTATAGGAGACGCGCCACTCATTGTAATGGTTGCGGATGAACCGACGCTCGCCCCAGGGCTGTTCCCAGGTGTCGTCCATAGTGATCGGCGGGCCCGCGACAGCGGTCAGGTTCCGCTCCAGGGCCACGGTATCCGTCAGCAAATAGCCGAGGCGCGACGAGGACACGACGGACCGCCCCAGGCGGCTGACGCTATAGGTTGGTCGACCATCTCCATCGACGCCCGCCTCCACCGTCAGGACGCCACCGGGCGATGAGGCCCGCAGGGCCGATGGCGCGGTCTGGGCCGAGGCGCGCGTTCCTGCCGCCAGAGTGGAAACGCCCGCCGAGGCAACGGTCAGGGCGAGAAAGTCGCGTCGCTTCATCATTGTGGAAACTCCGTTTTACAGGCTCTTGCCAAGCGACGATCGGACGCGGCATGAAGCAGAAAGATTTGCAGAAAAATTTGCAGACTCGACCGGAGACTGTCCCCCTTGAGCCGCAAGACGACCCGTCTGGAAGACCTGGCCCGGTTGGCAGGGGTTTCGATCGCGACGGCGTCGCGTGCCCTCAACGACAGTCCGGCCGTCAATGACCGCACCAAACAGGCGATCTGGAAGCTGGCGCGCGAACACGACTATCCGTTTCGCCGCTACATGCCGGCCGGGCCGATCGGTGCCCAGGGTACGATCGCCCTGGTGACGCCACGGCCGCAGGGGCGGGAAGGGCGATTGAGCGACCCCTTCTTTCTGGAGCTTCTGGCCGGCGTCGGCGAAGCCGCGCGTGAACGGGGTTGTGACCTGGTGATGAGCCATGTCTCGCCCGCCAACCTGGACGACCTTTCCGTGGCCATGACCACCAGCCGGGCGGATGGCGTGATCTTCCTGGGCCAGAGCACCCTTCACGCGGCCTTCAACCGGATGGCCGAGACCGAGAGCCGTTTCGTCGTTTGGGGTGCCGAACTGCCCGACCAGGTCTATTGCTCGGTCGGATCGGACAACATCAACGGCGGGCGCCGGGCGACAGCCCATCTGGCGCGATTGGGACGCAAGCGGATCGTATTTCTGGGCGATCTGGATCCGCCCGAGGCCATGCAGCGGCAAAGGGGTTATGCCGAAGCACTGGACAACGCCGGAATCGGGCACGACCCGGACCTGGTCGTCGCCGCCCATTTCGAGGTCGAATCTGCCGAGGCCTCTGTCGATTCGATGCTGGCGAGGGGCCTGGATTTCGATGGCATCGTCGCGGCGTCGGACCTCATTGCCCTGGGTGCCGTTCGGTCCCTGCTGCACCATGGCAAGGACGTGCCCCGGGACGTGTCCGTGATCGGTTTCGATAATGTGCCCTTCAGCCGCTACAGTCGCCCGGCCCTGTCCACCATCGCCCAGGACACCATGAAGGCGGGGCGTCTGATGGTGTCCAAGCTGCTCGACTCCACGGGTGACCGTGCCGGCCGGTCCGAACGCATTCCGACCGATCTGATCGTGCGCGAGACCTGCGGCGGATAGAGGCCTGACCCTTCCATCGTCAGCCGGAGGATCAGCGGCCGGGACCGTCACGTCGAGCGGGCCAGCAGCAGACCGGCCAGCGGCGCCAGGTCGCCAGACGTGGCATCCACATCATTGACGGATTCGACCACGCGCCAGCCCGCCGGGATCGCCCAGGCTTGCGTCGAATGACCGAGGTTGAACGCGCAGAGCAGGCTGTCAGGTCCCGACCCACGCTCGAAGGACAGCACTGACCCTGCGACTTGATGCATCGTCATGTTCCCGGTCCGCAGCGCCGGATGGTGGCGACGCAGCGCGATCAGGCGACGCGACAGATTCAGGGTGGAGGCCGGATCAGTCTCCTGGCCGTCGACAGCAAGGGCGGTGTGTCGCGGATCGACTGGCAACCAGGGTTCGACCGTCGAGAAACCCGCCTGGACCGCATCGGTCCGCCAGGGCATCGGGGTTCGGGCCCCGTCACGACCCAGGGTATCGGGCCAGTTGGCGATGGCTTCGGGATCCACCAGTCGGTCGAAAGGCACCTCGGCCTGGGGCAGCCCCAGTTCCTCGCCCTGATAGACGAAGACATTGCCGCGCAGGGTCATCAGCAGCAGCATGGCCATGGCCGCGAACTGTTTCTCGTCCCTTCCCTCGGCCCAGCGGGAGACGGCGCGTGGCGCATCGTGGTTCGAGAAGGACCAGGACGGCCAGCCCTCGCCCTCTGCACCCGGCCACTCGGCGGGGCCACGCTCGACCAGTTCAGGGCTGAGATGGTCTGCATAAAGATACAGAAATCCATAGGCGGATTGCAGCCGGTCGGTGCCTTGCGTGTACTGTTTCATCTCCGCATTGGCACGGTCGCCGCCGACCTCGGCCACCAGGAACCGATCCTCGTCATAGCTGTCGGCCAGGGCGCGCAGGCGGCTGAGGAAGACCGGAATACCCGGCTGGGACTGGTTGTGGATCTTGTCCTGGAAGTCGAACGGGCGAGTGCGTTTTCCGTTCGAGGTCAGGGGCGGATTGTCCGTCAGCTTCGGGTCATGGATGGCGAAATTAATGGCGTCGAGCCGAAAACCGTCCACCCCCCGGTCCAGCCAGAATCGCATGGCGGCCAACAGGGCCTCCTGAACCTCGGGATGGGCCACGTTCAACTGCGGCTGTTCCTTGAGGAAATTATGCATGAAATACTGGTGGCGGCGCGCGTCCCAGGTCCAGGCCGGGCCGCCGAACACCGACTGCCAGTTGGACGGCGGTGATCCCTCGGGTTTGGCGTCGGCCCAGACATACCAGTCCGCCTTGGGATTGGTGCGGTTTTGCCGGCTTTCCAGGAACCAGGGATGTTGATCGGAGGTGTGGGAATAGACCTGGTCAATGATGACCTTCAGGCCCAGTGCGTGAGCACGGCCGACCAGGGCATCGAAGTCGGCCAGGGTCCCGAATATCGGATCGACGTCGGTGTAGTCGGCTACGTCATAGCCGAAATCCTTCATCGGCGACGTAAAGAAGGGCGACAGCCACACCCCGTCGACGCCCAGCGAGGCGATGTGATCCAGGTGCGCGGTGATGCCGGGCAGGTCGCCAACGCCGTCGTCATTCGAATCCGCGAAGCTGCGCGGATAGACCTGATATATGACGGCACCGCGCCACCATTCGATGGGGGTCTCGGCCGCGACGGGACCGGTGGGGGCTGGATGACTCAGGGTCTGGATATTCACGCGGGGTCTTCCGATACGCAAAGGATGTAGCCTAGGGCAGGTACGCTAACCCGGATGGAGCCCGGTGCCGATGCCGTGGCGGGGCATTGGCCGTGAAGTGAGGCCCAGGACCGGGAGGCCGCCGCGACCTCGATATTGGCCGTCTTGGGTTCGGTCGCCGAATTGTAGACGATCAGGATCTCTCCGGGCTGGTCGGTCAGCACGCGCGAGACCGCGAACAGGCCGGGTCTGTCGCCTGACGCCCGGACGATCTGGAGACCGCGCCTCAGGGCCGGGTTTGCTGCACGAAGGCGGGCCATTTCTGCGATCCGGCGATACAGGGGTGCCGTCGTGTCGAACGGCGTGCGCACGGGGCCGATATGGCGCTGGTTGGCATAGGCGGCGACCCCGCTGGGGAACATGTCGGCGCGTGCGGCACCGTATCCGCCCTCGCCGGCAAAGCCCTGTTCGTCGCCATAGTAGATGACCGGAGCACCGCGGCTGAACATCATCAGGGCATGGGCCAGGGTCGAGCGGGCCAGCAGTTCGTCGTCGGAAATGCCGGGATGGACCTCGAGGATGAAACCGCCGATCCGGCCCATGTCGTGATTGCCCAGGAAGGTGGGCAGCTGCAACGCCCCGGCCTCGCCACCGGCATAGAGGGCGTCGGCCATGAACAGGCGCGTCAGGGCGTCGGTCCCCCTGGTGCCATTGGCGACATCGGTGGCCACTGTCTGGAAGGCGAAGTCGAGCACGGCCGGATACCGATCCACCCGGGTGAACCGGGCCAGCACGGCCGGGTCGTGGTCGTACACCTCGCCGAAGATGTGGAAATTGGGGATTCCCCTGGCGTGGGCCCGCTCCAGCATGGCCGGGACGAAGGCCTGCCAGAAGGCCGGGTTCACGTGGCGGGCGGTATCGATGCGAAAGCCATCGACGCCGTATCTGTCGATCCAGTCGCCATAGATGTCGATCATGCCCTGAACCACGCGCGGGTTTTCTGTGAACAGGTCGTCCAGCCCGGCGAAGTCGCCATCCAACGAACTCTCGCCCGCAAAGGTCGAGTCGCCCCTGTTGTGATAATAGATCGGATCGTTCAGCCAGGCGGGAACCTTGAGCGTCGCCTCCCTGTCGGGGACATAGGGCGTGTAGGCGTAGTCGCTGCGGGTCATGCGACTGAAGTCGGTGCCGTCGAAGCCGTTGTTGATCGCGGCACCATCCGGCCCGCCCTGGCGTAAATAGGGATAGTCGGCCCGGCTGCGATAGGCGCAGTCGTTGGTCGGGCACTCGCGATAACGGATCACATCGGCGGTGTGGTTGGCGATGATGTCCATATAGACCTTCATCCCGCGCGCATGGGCGGCCTCGACAAAGGCGCGCATGGCCGCATCGTCACCGAAATGAGGGTCGACGGCGGTGAAGTCGGTGATCCAGTAGCCGTGCGCACCTGAAAATTCACGGCCGGGCTCGCCCTGTACGGGCTTGTTCCTGAAGATCGGGGCCAGCCAGACGGCGGTGGCACCCAGGCCCTGGATATAGTCGAGCCGGGCTGTCAGTCCGGCCAGGTCGCCGCCGTGATAGAAGCCTTCGTCCGTCGGGTCGAAGCCGTGTTGAAGCTTGCCGCCGACGATGCCGCCGGTGTCGTTGGCCGCATCTCCGTTCTCGAACCGGTCGGGCAGCAGGAAATAGATCACTTCATCCTGGGGCAGCCGCGCGCGAAAGTTTGCCGGGTCCTCCTGCCGTGCCGATGCCGCTGTCTGGGCCGGAGCCTGCACGGGCAGAATCGTGCAGGCGAGCGCGAGGCACAGCCCCCTGGCCGCACGTCTGATCCGCATCTGGCGCTGTATTCGAGTCATCCGTCCCGTTCCTGTCTGTGGGCGAATACATGGTCCGACCAGCGTCTTTGCAAGATTTTGCAAAATGCGTCGACCCTGTCAACCAGACAGATGGCGGTGTCTTGATCGGGTGGAATCCCCGTGTTGCGGCGCAATATCGGGATTTTCTGGCTTCAGAGGCAAAGGGCGAGCGCGACAATTTGAGGGCAAATACATTACGGGCTTGCAAGGTTGGATAATCTTTGCATATTTTTGCGAAGGCTTGATCGGCAGCGTCAGAAACGCGGACAGCCAACAGGGAGATGAAAATGACCAATCGTTTCACATCGCGTGCGCGCCTGATGACCGGAGCTGCAATCGGCGCGGGGCTTCTGCTGGTGCTGGCCGGCACTGCAAACGCCCAGGCCACGCCTCAGGACGACACGACCGAAGTCGATGAGGTCGTCGTTACCGGCATCCGTGCCTCGATCGCCAACTCCATTGCCGCCAAGGCCCGCAACACCTCCATCGTCGAGGTCATCACGGCAGAGGACATCGGCAAGCTGCCCGACGTCTCGATCGCCGAATCGCTGGCGCGCCTGCCCGGTCTGACGGTCCAGCGTCTGGATGGACGCGGCCAGCTGATCTCGATTCGCGGCCTCGGTCCTGACTTCACCACCGCCCTGCTGAACGGACGTGAACAGGTCACCACCGGCGACAACCGCGGCGTCGAGTTCGACCAGTATCCTTCGGAACTTCTGGGCGGCGTGACGGTCTACAAGACCCCGGACAGCGCGCTGGTCGGCCAGGGCCTGGCCGGTACGGTCGACCTGCAGACGATCCGTCCCCTGGCCTATGGCCGCCGCGCCATCGCCGCCAACGTCCGCTATGAGATGAACGACATCGGCGCGCTGAATGCGGGAACGACGGACAACGGCACTCGCTATAGCGTTTCCTACATCGACCAGTTCGCTGACGACACGATCGGCGTGGCCTTCGGCTATGCCCATATCACCAGCCCCTATCAGTCCGAGCGCTTCAACGCCTGGGGCTACCCCAACGCCACGGCGACCTCGCTGGTGATCGGCGGGACCAAGCCCTACGTCATGTCCAGCGAGCTGGAGCGTGACGGCTTCATGGGCACACTGGAATGGCGCCCGAACGACCGCTTCTCGTCGACGATCGACGGCTTCTATTCCGAGTTCCAGAACACCCAGATCCTGCGCGGCATCGAGTTCCCGCTGGCCTGGGGCGGATTGTCGGAGAACCCCAACCGATCGCCCGGCGTCCTGGGTGGCTGCGAAATCAGCAATAACGTGCAGACACCCAACTGCCGACCGGCTCCGGTTCTGACCACTACCACGACGGAAGACGGCTTCGTCACCGCCGGGTCGTTTTCGAACGTCAAGGGCGTGGTCCGCAACGACGTCAATACCCGCGACAGCACCATCACCTCGCTGGGCTGGAACACCAGGTTCCAGGCGTCCGACGACTGGGGCTTCGCGCTGGACCTCAACTACTCCAAGGTTGAACGCACTGACATCGTGCTGGAAACCTATTCGGGAACGGGTCGCAACATCGCCGGCGCGCTCGACACCCTGGGCTTCACCATTGACGACGACGGCGTCCCGACCTTCTCCAGCCGCCTGAACTATGCTGATCCCAACCTGATTCGCCTCACCAGCCCTCAGGGGTGGGGCGGCGACGTGATCGCGGGGGGCCAGGACGGCTATCTGAACACCCCGACCGTCAACGACGAGCTGAAGGCCATCCGCGTCAGCGGTCGCCGCGAACTGCATCAGTCGCCGTTCAGCGCGATCGAGTTCGGCTTCAACTATTCGGAACGCGACAAGGCGTTCGTCAACGACCAGTTCTTCCTGGGCGTGAAGGGCGGGGCCACAGTCGCCGTTCCGACGGCGTTCCTGCTGGCACCCACGAGCCTCGGCTACCTCGGGATTTCGTCGGTTATCAGCTATGACGCGCTCGGTCTGGTGAACAGCGGCTTCTATGATGTCGTTCGCAATCCGAACGCCGACGTGCTGGCCGGCAACTGGACGGTGAACGAGACGGTCTCGACCAGCTACATCAAGGCCCACATCGACCACACGCTGTTCGGCCTGCCTCTGACCGGCAACGTCGGGATGCAGGCGGTGTTCACCGACCAGAGCTCGACCGGCTTCTCGGCTAACGGCAACGGCGCATCACGCGTCTCGCTGGCGGTCGAGGGCGGGTTGAAATATCTGGAGGTACTGCCCAGTACCAACTTCATCCTGGAACTGAGCGAGAACCAGTATCTGCGCTTCGCTTTGGCCCGGACCCTAGCGCGGCCGCGGATGGACGACATGCGCGCCTCGCGCAACTTCGGCTATGACGCTTCCAAGCGGACCTCCACGGATGTCTTGAACAACTCGCCCTGGAGCGGCGGTGGCGGCAACCCCGAGCTCAAGCCCACAATCGCCGATGTGTTTGACGTGTCCTACGAGAGGTATTTCGCCAACCGTCGCGGTTATGTCTCGGTGGCGGCCTTCTACAAACACCTCGAAACCTTCGTCTACACCCGCAATCAGCTGTTTGATTTCACCGGCTATCCGATCGGCACCAGCCCGGAACCCGTCCTGCGCAGCGGTCTGGTCAGCGCGCCCGACAACGGCCAGAGCGGCTGGATCCAGGGTGTCGAGTTCGCCCTGTCGGTGCCGTTCGAGGTGATTTCGCCCATGCTCGAAGGCTTTGGCGGCCAGTTCAGCGTCTCCCAGACGGACAGCGAGATTCAGCCCGACCCGACGGCGCCGCCGACCGCCCTGCCGGGTCTGTCGGAAACGGTCGCCAACGTCACCGTCTATTACGAGGCGAACGGCTTCCAGGCGCGGGTCTCGAACCGGTATCGGTCGGATTTCCTGGGTGAGGTCGCCGGCTTCGGCAACGGCCGCACCCTGCGTTCGGTCGCCGCCGAGAACATCATCGACGCCCAGATCGGCTACGAGTTCCAGTCGGGTCCGCTGGAGAACCTGTCGGTCCTGGCCCAGGTCAACAACCTGACCGATGAGCCGTTCAAGACGTTCCAGAACGGCGATGAGCGCCAGACCATCGACTTCCAGCGCTACGGCCGAACCTTCCTGGTCGGCGTCAGCTACAAGTACTGAGACAACAGCGGCGGGTGCTCCCCCTGGCCCGCCGACTGAAACTTGCGCCGCCCGTCATCGACGGGCGGCGTTTTCTTTGGGCGTCCGTCGAGGGACGATCAGTCGGCGTCCGCCCCCATGCCCCGGGCCTTCAGGAAATCGTCATGCGCGGGCATCCGCTCCACGGTCTGACGCCAGCGCCCTGCGATCTGGTCGAAACCCGAGGTGATCTGGTCCATGTTCTGGAGGTCGTGCAGCGGGTTGTGCCCAGTCGGAACGATGCCCTGGCCATACATGACAGGCAGCCAGGACCCCTGGCTGAAACAGTCGTCGGCTTTTTCGAATTCGTCGATCACGGCATCCTTGGTCTGTAGGAATAAAATCTTTCTCTCCCCTTGCATTCGGCAGCGACCTCAAGCATGTCTTGTGTAGGTCTTTGACAAGTTCAGGCTACGGACGGTGCTGGATCGGTGCCCCGAGTAGTCGGTAAGCCGGCGGGCCGGTCCGGTCGGTCGCTCAAGTTATTGAAGTTACTTGCGCGCGGTTGGCGGTTTGGCGCTTTGGCGGTGTGTTTTCACGGCCGCCAACGCCACATCGTCCGCGCGCGGCTCATTGATGAGGACGGGGGAGGCCAATGTAGGTCGGGACAAATGTCACCGAACGGATCCTGATTGCACTGTTCCTGATTGCCTCGCTGATCATCTTTGCCAACATCCTGCTTGACAAGGGGACCATCACCAGTTCGGCCTTCACCGCCCTTCTGCTTATGGCGGTGGGGTCGACCCTGATGACCATTCCGGTCGTCACACCCATGCTGAAACGATGCCAGGTCCGCGAGGCGGACAAGGGGGCTCCCGGGCCCTGACATCGTCGACCTCCACGTCAGGGTCGACCCAGGACCCGGGGGCCTTGTCGGCAGCACAGGGACCGTCATACGGTTGCCATGTCTGGATCGGTAAGGTCCGGTTTACCGTGTCGCGCCGCATGCCGCCGACCGGCCGGAGGGGAACAACATATGGCGCAGGCCGATACAGGTCAGGACGGGCTGGATGACCTGCGGGCCGATCTGGCACGGCTTGTTCTGAACGAGGCCGGCCAGGCCCTGGTTCGCAATCCCGATCTGGCTCTGTCAGCGGCCCTGGTCCGGGCGATCGAACGCCAGTCGGCCATGGCTGCCCGCCACAGCCTTGATCGCATTCCGTCGGCCGAGGCCATGGCTGATGCCGTGCTTGATGCCGTGGGGCCCGAACTGATCCGGATTGCGCGTGCGGCCGGGGCGGTCGACGCACGACGCCTGGACCAAGGCTCCGATGGCCTGTCGGTCAGTTACATGGTCGGGCTGGGTGTGGCCATCGCCGCAGCAATCCTGTTGTTCATCGCCGGGTTCGTGACCGCCCGGCTGCTGCCGGATCGGTCCGCCGTACTACCGGCCACGGCTGCGTCCGCTGCACCGCTGAACGTGACGCCCGCTACAGGGGCTGAGCTTCCTGTTCGGCCGGGATCGGCGATGCCGTCAGGCCAGCCTTCGCAATGAGCGTCTACCGCGCGATCCGCGTCGGCCCCCGTGACCGGGGACGATCCTATGGTGTGCTGGAACACAGCCTTGACGCCGCCGACTTTGCCCGTTTCAGGCCGGTGCTCGAGGACTTCAGCCTGGCGCTCGCCGCCTGGGCCGACCTGGGTCTGAGAGGGTTTGTCGCCCTGATGCCTCTGGAGGACGGGCCCGGTGGCTGGGTGCTCTGGCGCGCGCGGTTCCTCGGAGCGGGGGACCTGGGCACGATCGCGGTGGCGCATGGGCTGTTGATTTCACCTGGGCAGATGGAAGATCTGGAGGGCAGGGCGCATCGGCTCCTGTCCGGTCTGGCTGAACCGGACGGAGGCCCTTTCGGATCGCGTTCGATATCGGCACAGGCCCCACGTCCGACCGTCACGCCGATCCCGGCCTTTGGTCTGGAATGGTGCGATCATGTCGTGGAGATTCTGGATGGGGCCGATCCGGAAACGGTCCTGATCGCGGCACTGGAGGGGGTTTCGCCAGCTGTTCAGATCGGTCGTATCGCAGGATGGGCAACCACCGGAGCGTTGCAATCGTCCAGTGCATTTGATCCTGATGCGTCTTTCGGCCTGGTCGTCCGGCCGCGTGGCGAACCGGAAGGTACGGCACTATCAGGTCGCTGCAGGGTGCAGTGTGCGGGCGGGAGGGTTGTCACACCACCTCAGGCCGAGCCGCCGGTCTGGCGCGCCTGGACCCTCGTCGATCGTGTCGCAGCGAGCTTTGCAGCACAGGCCATGTCAGCGTGGAAATCCGCCTATGGCACTATGCCACCGGACCGGGTCGCCACCCTGGCATTGCTTCAGAACGCTGCCGGGCTGGGACCGGAGGAACGCCTCGATCTGATCGCCGCCGTGGTGGCCGAGACCGAGAAACAGCCCGATCTGGTCGAGCCGATCAGCGTCGCCGCAGGCCAGAACCTGATTCGTCTCGCGGCCACGTCCGACAGTGATCGGGATGCGGCCCTCTATCTGCGGGCCGGTTTGACTGAAAGCCGGTTCGGGATCGGGGTCGCGCGTGAGATCGCCATGTCCGCGCCGATCGACCCGATGCTGGTATCTCTGGACACTGCCGCGCTGGAGCGCGCGGTGGATCATGGTCTGCTGGACCGTCTTGCAGGCGGTGATGCCGACCTGGCCCTGCGCGGGTTCAATTCCGAGGCCCTGACGATGATGCTCGGCAAGAGTCTGACCGGAGCCGCTGCGGTCGCGTCCATGCGTGCGCTGGCGGTGGACCTGATCGCCCGGTTGTCAGGCTCCGATGCCTTGTCGCGCCGCTATGCCGCCGCCGGCATCTCAGCCCTGATCGCCATGCCGATCCATGCTCATGATTGCGGCCTCGCCACGTCCGATGTGGCAAGGCTGGTGCTGGATCATCCCCGGATCGATCAGGCCGGCTATGCGACCCATGCCTTGAGGCCGGTACTGCGTGGAGAGGTCCGGCTGCCCCGCCCGGCCTTCATCGATGCCATGCGGGCGGTGACGCGAATCCTGGAGCCGGCTGCATGAATCGTTGTCTGGAACACGGCCTGGACCATGCCGACGATGCGGAGTGCCCGCAGTGCCGCCGCCTGCGCCAGAGGGCCGAGGCCGTGGAGGCCTTGATGGGCTTCGAGGCACCCCAGCCTCACCCGATCGAGCCCGGGCAACGTTCGATGGTCATGCCTCTGGCCGTTCCCGTCCTCATGCCCGTCCCTGAGGTTGCCGCCGCAAAGGTTGCCGATCCATCGACAGCGGGGCCGTCACTCGAAGAGGCGGCCCGGATCGAGGACGAGATTCGTCGCATGGAAGCAGACGCCGGCATCGCACCTGACACCGTCCCGCTTGTGGATACAGGCCGCGTCGACGACGTCTCTACGCCTGTAGCGGCTGAAGCGGAAAGAGACGTCCTCGAACGCTTCAACGACACCGCTGCGGCCGCCGCGACGGCAATGTCCTCGCCGGTCCGGGCGTCGGATCCGGAGATGTCTGCGGCGCGCATCCAGGAACTTATCGACCAGAACGCCAATGTTGTCGGCCTTCTCGGTTTTCCCGGTGCTGGCAAGACCTGGTTCCTGAACCGGCTCAAGTTCGAACTGTTCACCTCGCGCGAGGACCGGCACGAAGCCATCCCGCCCCATGCCGCCCAATGGGACTCGGTGGGGCGCACGAATGGCGTCACCGAGCATTTCTTCCGCTCCGACGCCTATGATGCGCCGTCATCCTTCTATGTGATCGACATCCCGGGCGAACGGTTCATTTCTCTGGCCGAGGGACGGTTTCTGGGTCGCGAGCGCGAGCTGCTGGCGCTCAAGGCCTGCAAGGCGCTGATCATCGTCGTGCCGGCCGATGAGGTGCTTCTGGGCGAACGGGCCAGCGCCTTGTTTTCCCGTCCCGGGGCGGGCACCGAAACGACAGGCGACCTGGAGAAGCAGGCACGGGCACTGGCCGCAGAGAATGGCCGACTGGAGCGGTTCACCGCCAATATTGCCAGGCTGAACGTGGTTCTGTCGTTGCTCAGTCAGAATATCGAGGTCAGCAAGATCGCGGCGATGACGTCCGAAGATCTTGTACGCCATCTCGATTCCGAAGCCTTCAAGCCGTCGTCCAAGCCGGTGTTTGTGGCGCTTTCCAAGGCCGACGTGATCGAGGCCCAGGCTGTCGCGACCCACGAAGGAACCGGTGATGGGACCGCCTCTGTCATGGACCTGCTTTATCGCGGATTGTCGGCCGATCTGGAGGCTTTGCAGGAGTTTGATCGGGATCCCGAGGAGATCGTCGATCGCTATCGTCCGGCCCTGGCCCGTGCGGTCAACGCGTTCCGGTGGAGCAAGTTCGACTTTGTCACTGCCTTTCGAGGTCATGGTGACGGGGGGGTGAGCGGGACGGTCGTCGATTACACCTTGGGTCGGCGTGGCGTGGCGGCTGTGCTGCGCTGGATGGAGTGGGCCCGGGCTTCGGATACCGGTCTGACGGCTGCCGACTGGCGCGCCATCGCCGTGGCTAGGGCGCTGCGCCGGTTCAGGAACCAGGGCCGGTTCCGCCGCCCCAGGAAAACGGATCAGTTTCGATGAGCATGCCCGGAACCGACGGCTTGAGCGCGGCACGCCGCTGGATAGTCGATACTGTCCTGATGCGGGCGGATGCCCGGCCCGAGGCGGCCTTCGGGGCGGCTGGAGCGATTGTCATTCTGTGGCTGGCCATTGTTCTGTTCGGCGGTTTTTCAGACGGTGGTGTCCCGGGGCCGGTCGTCTTCGAGCGTGCCGAACCGGCCGAGGATGCGGACCGGTCAGCACCGTCCGCATTCGTCGATACGTCCGACGAGCCGTCGCCGGTCGAACTTCAGTCCCTCTTGTCGGCGATGAACACCGGGCGGGATTTTTCGGCTCCTGACGATCTGTTCGAGATCCAGTCGGTCCGGACCTGGCTGGACGAAAACGTCTGCGCGGCCACCGCCCGGCGGACGCGCGACGAGCGGCTGGCCCTGGTTCACTATCTGCGCGACAAGGCCGATCTGTGCACAGGTCTGGGCAGGGCGATGATCCTGGCACCCATGGCTCCGGTTCTGACGCCTATCGGGTCGGCGATCCTGTCTCTGGCCCTGTTGTCGGGTCTGGCGGTCGGCATCTGGGCGGGGGCACGGTTCTTGAGGCGTGTACGCCGGGCCTACCGCCGCCTCTATGTGTCCGAGCATCGGGCGGATCATCTCGAGGCGGATGGATGACGGGCGCGCTGGTCGCCACGGCCCTGGGCTTTCTTGCCTGGTTGATCTGGTCGACGTCGTCCTCCGGTGCCCCGCTGCCGCGATGGACCGTCATCGGCGGGGTCCTGATCGCCCCGGCCATTGTCCTGATGGCGATCGGAGGTGCGGCGGTCGCCGACCAGAGCAGGGGAGGCCAGTCGGCGCGGTTCGGCCAGATCCGGCTGACGCTACAAAGTCTCGACCTGCGGTCGCGGGCCGACCGCCTGTCTATCGGCGGCGGGGTCGAGGACGGACTCGTGATCGAGGGGGCTCCTGCGGGCCTGGCATCATTGAGGCCGGTTACTGCCTCGGGGCCTTCATCTGATGTCGTTGCCGAACTGGTGGTCCGTCCTCCGGGTCCGAACGACGAGAGCGTTTCGGTCGTGGCCGTCGACAAGACCTTCGTCGGCTCAGAGTCGTTTCCGCGTGGCAGTGCCCTGTGCATCGGTGACTGCGACAGCCCCTCCGCGCGCTGGCAGGTCCTGAGCCGATCCGGTCCGGTACGTTTCCAGACAGGGCATATCGACCCGACACAGACCGTGGTTGTCGACAAGGTTGGCGGGGTTGATGGAGTGGCCTTCCCGAGACGCGAGCCGATACCGTTTGTCGCTGCCCCCCGGCCATGGCGGGCGTCGCAGGCCATCTATCCATTGGGCCGGTTTCTTGTCCCCGATGCCGCGAACGGACGTTTGCGGTCAGTGCTGTACCAGCAGGGCGGATGGCGAGGCGCGGACTGGCAGTTGTTGGCGCTTGATCCTGATCTCTGGATCGCCCTGCCAGGAGAAGCCGCCAGACGCATTGGCTTGGCCTCCTCCCTTGACCCGAACAACACGGCCTGGGTTCGTGACCTGGGCTCGGGATCGACGGTAACCGTCTGGGATGTGCGGACCTATGGATTTTCCGCGCACGGTCAGCCCGCCGGACGGTTGCAGGAACGGCGCGCGGTCGTGGTCGAGGAGCAGGGGACAAGCCTGTCCATCCGGCTCCAGACCCCGGCGACCGAGGTGGTGGCGACATGTCCTGCCAATGGTCGGCTGTCGATGTCGGAGATCACCTACCCAATTCTTGGCGGATCGGTCGCTGCCGCCCTGGACCAGCACCCCACCCTGCCTCGTGCAGGCGATTGTGCAAGGTTCCAGTCCAGTGAATTCAGGACCGAGGGCGGCATCGCGCCGGTATTCACCCTCAGCCGGTTCGGCGCGCCCTGGTCGCTGGTCGTGCTGATCCTGTCCTGGACACTGGGGGTGTTGTGGCTTCAACGGGACGGCTGGAGCGAGCGACCTGTGCACTGGTCGCTGTTCTGCGTGTTCCAGGTCCTGCTGGGGCTGCGGTTTGTGATCGCGGTGTCGGGAGCGGCGGCTGACCCCGGGAGTGTGACGCCGGGTCCGCTGATCGGAGAGGCGGCCATCGCCTATGTCGTGCTGCCGGTGTTATTTCTGCTGCTTGCGCCGCCCGGAGAAGGCCGTCGGCCCTGGGCCTTCGGCCTGGCCTCGTTTGTCGTAACGGCCCTGATTGTGGGGGGCCTTTACGGCGCGCCGGTCGTCACGGATGGTGCTCTACTGGGCGGCGCGGTGCCGGGCGGCCTGGCGCTTTTTGCGGGGCTGCTTGCCCTTGGCGGATGTATCGCGGTCGGAGTCTGGCCGGTTCGCTCACAGCAAGAAACCGGGGCTACAGCGACCCAGGAATCGACAACGGACGATTCGGGTGCCACCGAGACGAAAGGGACATGGACACTGGTGTTCGGCGTTGCGGCGATCACGCGCGCCATCCTCGGCTTCCTGTCGATCAAGGAACGGATCCCCGGTCTGGGGTTCGCGGTCAGCGTGATCTACACCCCGGCGATGATTCTCGGCTTTTCCGGGCTGATGGCCGATGCGCTGAGGGGGCCGCCCGCGCGCAGGGTTAAATTGGGTCTCGCCTTCACTGGTCTGCTGTTTCTGATGATGGCGCTATTGCCGGGGCTGGTGAAGGACAATGGCTATGTGATCGTGGCCCTGCCTATTGCCGGGATGGGAGCCTGGGGAGCGTGGACCCTGTTTGCCCGAGGTGACGCGACATTGTTTCGGGCGCGGTTGATCTGGTCAGCGCCGGCGGCCGGACTGGCCGCAGTGCTAATCGCCGTGCTGGTTGCCGGGGCCTTTTCGCTGGGGTTCGCCGAACAGCGCAGTCGCGGCATCGATGAGGCGCGCAGTGCCGTCAGTGACATTCCCGCGCTCGACATTCTGAAACAGGCTGTTGACGAAGATCCGACTCTCCTGCGCGTCTGGATGCGGCTGGACCCCGAACGACTGCTGCGCTCGGGTGCGAGCGGGGCCGAGGATCTGCGGGTCATCTCGCGCCAGTTGTCGGGCTATACAGACACCCTGTTCGGACGGGGCTATCTGAGTCCGGCCAATCTGAGCGTGCTGCGACCGGTTCAGTTGAATGACAATGTCTCGGCCATCCATCTGATCTCGCCGTTCGGACGGATAACGGCGGCTGCGTTCCTGATTCTGTTGGCCAGCCTTCCAGCGGCGCTGGCCCGGCGTACCCGAACTGGCGCGGGCCAGATGAGATCACGCCATGAGATCGCGGGATTTATGGCGCTGTGGGTCATCTTCGGAGTCGATACCTATATCGTCCTGGCCAATCTCCAACTCGTGCCGTTCACGGGGCGCAACGTCTATTTACTGGCTGTGGCGTCCGACAGCGACCTGCTGGAAGGCACGATCCTGATCATTCTGGCCTATCTCGGGATCGCAGGGGTCTGGGCCAGGGAGGGCCTGGCCCTGGAAGTCTTGCTGAAGGGTTGCGTTCGGCGGCTGAAACGGGCCGGGGCATTCTGATGGCCAGGGCTCGTTTCCCAAGGCCGGATCGCTTTCCCGGACTCTCGGTCGTCATTGCCGCGCTCGGGCGGGTGAGGATTTCCATCGGAATGACACTGGGGATTGTTCTGGTGCTGTTCGTATGTGCCGCTCCCCTTGTCCTGGGGGTCACAAATCCGGTGCCGCGCGTTGGCGGAGAGGCAACCTCGACGACTGATTCATCGGACAGGTCCGATGGCTATAACGCCCTGATCGACGATCTGGTGGTCGCGCGCGGTTGGCTGGAAATGCGCCAAACAGATGCTGGCTATGCCGTGGTGGAATCGCCGCTCGCCCCTGAAAGTCCGATCTGGCAGCGGTTCAAAAGGGAATCCTACCTCTTCTCGGACATAAAGACACCGGAGCGCTGGCGCGTTTCCGACTACCGCTTCATGCGCGACGGTCGCGAGACGATCGAAATCGTGGGTATCGATCCCTCGGCCCATCAGGTGGCGGGGCCGTTCAATGCGCGCGACAGCTGGCGGGGTGGTCTGCTCTATCGGCCCGGCACGGCGCGAGTCGTCGGCCTGACCCGTCGAATGCCAAGGGGTGCACAGGTTCAGAGACGCGAACGGCCGATGCGGTTCCAGCCAAACGGGCGCAATATATCCGTTGCCCTGTTCTCCGAAACGCCGACTTCCGGAGGTGCGGCCTGGCGCTATCGGTTCGAGGCCAGGAAAGCAGGTTGTATCGGCGAGATAGCCAGTGTGATGCGGATCGGGACCGACATCCAGGGCGACGCCATGGTTCGACTACGCGCCCATCCTGAATGCAGAGTGACCGTCCGGGCCGGAGGTCGGGTTCAGGCCTTCACTCGGGTTGCCTATGTCCGACTGAGAGCCGGCGAGTCGCTGGCCTTCGAGGCCGTTGATCCCAACGGACAGATCCTGCGTGAGACCTTTGACTATGGCGGGGCGATGGAGGCCATCTCGCCACCACCTGCGCCAGGAGCGAGGCGAACACGGGCCTGGGGGCTTGAGTCCTTTAGCCGGGGAGTGGAGTCGCTGGTCGGCTTGCGGTCCGACCTGGGTGATATTCAAACCACTCTGGATGCAAGGCTGCAGGACGCGGTCGAGGCCGCGCTGGGGCCACCGGGGCGACTGGTCAATGCAGCAGGGCTTCCTGCCAGGGCCTCGATCACCCTGATGGACGCCAACACCGGAGAGGTTCTGGCCATCGCCAGTCGGCCCTTGCAGACCCCAGGCATGTCGTCCTTCGTCAGGGCGGGGCTGGATGACCGAAACCACAACTTCACGGCCATGCCGGTCGGGTCGGTCGCCAAGGCACCGATCGCGATGGCGATTCTGCAGACCCACCCGGAATTGGCAGACCTGCGGCTAAGCGCCATGGGCGATTTCAAAGGGGTGGTGGGCGTGGAGGCCGCGTTCAGGGACACAGTCTCGGGTGAGATGGATCTGACCAATTTTCTGGCCCGGTCGAGCAACCGATTTGCCGTCGGACTGATGCTACTTGCCCTCAGCGATAATCCCGGTGTGCCCGATCCGGCGCTGGCCGATGCCTCCGACTGCTATGCCATTGGAACGATGCGTCGATGCCGACCGCCGGTGATCCAGACAATCGAGCCGATTGGGCCACGGGGCCCGGACGGCTATCGATTGAAGGGATGGGCCGGGCCACCGCTGGCCTGGGGCGTCACCTTGAATGCGATGTTTGGCCTGCTGACCGAGTTCGAGGCGGGCGGGGCATCCACGACCGCGAATCTGTGGCCCGGTCTGGTGGAGACTCCGACGCAAGGCGGAGGCTGGATCTTTCTCGAGGAAGGCAATCTGGGCCTGAATGACCTGATTGATGTCCACCGTGACTATCTGATGAGTATCCTGGGCGGGAACCGGACGCGTTGGTCCTCGATCAAGGTCGCCGAGATGTTCTCGCGCATGGTCACGAGACGTCCCGTCAGCGCACGATTTACCCAGCCTCATGGCATGCCCGTTCTCGAGGTTCAGTCGCCCCAGCACCAGGTCGAATGGAACCGGGTGCTTGGGGGGCTGGAGGCCGTCACCGGGCATGATCCCGCGGTTCGTGGAACAGCGGCGCGTCTGAGGTCGAGTATCCCGTACGGCGATTATCGCGTCTTTGCCAAAACGGGCACTCCGACACTGGAAATCAATACCGATCCTTCGCCGGCGCGTTCAGCGGCCGTCCGGCTGGCGACGCGGAAATGCGGCCTGACCTGGGATCCCCGTACCCGGCACATCACCGCCCCGGCGGTTCTGCGCCCTGTCTGTGCCGACATTGCTCGGCAGGCTGGGTCGCCGGCTCGACTGGATGCCGCTCTGCGATCCATATCGGTGGCCTATCGCAGCCGGATGGATCGGGACAGCTTGAGCCGCACCCATCAGGTCACTGACCTGACACTGGAGGCCACATCGGCGATGGGCGTCGGACATGGCATCGCCCTGGTGATTGGCCGCTACTCTCATGCCGTGGCGACGGCTGCCGCTGTTCCGAATGTGCCGCCCGAGCGGGCATTGGCCATTGTCGTCAACCTGGAAAGCCATGACGGCGAGGCCCCGGCGACGGACATGGCTGCGTCCCTGCTGGCCTCGCCCGTCGTGCGAAACTGGCTGGTCCAAGGCCCGAGGCCTGCGTCATGACCCGACGCAAACGGATGCCCAGGCCCGGCCCCGTTCGATCCGTGCCGGCCGGGTGGGGGGCGATAATCCCCGTCGTGAGCTTGTGCGCCCTGGCGCTGGCCTCGGCGGTGCTGGCGTTCAATGGGCGAAGTGGAACCGGGGTGCGTTCGGACGTTGGCTGTCTGAACGACTCCATTCCAGGGACTTTCGAGACCTGGGAGGCTTTTTTCCGTCGCTATCCGATCGACGACGCGTTTCTGAAAGCCCGCATCAGGACCGTGAACGGGTCGGTTCCCGGCAAGGTCATTACGGTTCCGCTCGACGCCAATTCGACCTGTGGCGAGGCTTCTTCCGACGATTGATCCGGAGGTGCCGACCTATATCAGGGCTGAGCCCGAGGGACCTGCGTGCCAGTCCCTGAAGGCGGTGGTCAGGGGCGGGGTCAGGTCGGTGCGCGTCAGTTCTACGATAAGCGGCGCGATCTCTGACGGATGGGGCAGGTCGTCGGGGTCTTCTCCTGGATAGGCCTGGGCCCGCATGGCGGTGCGCATCCGCCCGGGATCGAGGATGGCGACGCGGATGGGAGTGGATTCGATTTCGTCGGCCCAGACCTTCATCATCGCCTCGGCACCAGCCTTGGTCGCGGCATAGGCCCCCCAGAAGGCGCGTGGTGTGGAGGCCAGACTGGTGGTCAGATGAACGACCCGCCCCGCGTCTGATAATCTGAGCAAGGGTTCCAGAGACCGGATCAGGCGATAGACGGCGGTCAGGTTGGTCTTCTCGATCTTGCCCCAGCCACGGGGGTCCAGATGCGAGATCGGGGTCAGGCCTGCCGCGCCCAGGGTCGCGGCCGCTTGGACCCAGATGTCCAGCTTTCCGAACCGGTCAAAGATGGCCCCGCCCAGCCGATCGATGCCGCCGCCGTCGACCAGATCGAACGGCACCAGGGTCGCATGCCTGCCGGTCGCGGCATAGATGGCGTCGTCCAGGTCTTCAAGTCCACCCTGTGTTCGGGCGGTCGCGACGATGTGGGCACCGGCCTTGGCCAAGGCCAGGGCACCTTCGTAGCCTATGCCTCGTGAGGCACCGACAACGAGGGCGATGCGATCCTGGAGGGGAAGTGGGTAGGTCATCGTGCCAGATAGCGTGCGAAGCTCGGATCGGCCAAGCGGCTAATCCTCCATTCCCTCCGCCGGTTGCCACAGGCCGAAGCTAACGCCCTGATCGTCGCAGACGGTAACAGACTTGCCCGAGGCGCTCTCGGCGGGGATCGCTGCCCTGCCGCCGAGTTCACCGACGCGGGCGCAGGCGGCATCGATGTCGGCGACCTGGAAGTACAGGTTGGAGAAGTCCTTCTTTTCACCCTTTACTATGCCGCTGGCTGGTGCGGCATGGCGGCCCTCGGGGCTGATGTGGGCATAGGTCGACATCGAACTGGCCTCGTCCCATGTCCAGCCGAACAGGGCCGAATAGAAGGCCCTCGCCTTTGGAACGTCGGGGGTTTCGAGCGTGAAGTAACCCAGGCCGTTCAACATGGATCAGGCGCTCACCAGCAGCGACAACTGCCGACCGACGGCCTCGCGGCCGCCCTCCTCGATCTCGCGATCGACGAGGCGAGTCGGGTAGTCGCCTGTAAAGTAGTGGTCGGTGAATTGGGGACGGTCGTTGTCGCGGCCCGTCTCGCCCATGGCCTTGTAGAGGCCGTCGACCGACAGGAAGCCCAGCGAGTCGACCTCGAGCAGTTCACGCATCTCGTCCATGGTCTTGTTGGCGGCCAGAAGCTGGTCCCGTTCGGGCATGTCGATACCGTAGAAGTCGGGCCACAGGATCGGCGGGCTGGCCGAGCGCAGGTGGACCTCGGTGGCCCCCGCATCGCGGACGGCGCGAACCAGCTTGACCGAGGTGGTGCCACGAACGATTGAGTCGTCGATTAGCACGACGCGCTTGCCCTCTATTACCGAGCGGTTAGGGCTGTGCTTCATCGCCACGCCCTTCTGGCGGGCTCCCTGGCTGGGCTGGATGAAGGTGCGACCGAGATAGTGGCTGCGGATGATGCCCATCTCGTAGGGAATGCCGCTTTCCTGAGCATAGCCGAGGGCGGCGGGCACGCCGGAGTCGGGGACAGGCACGACGACATCGGCGTCAATGGGAAACTCACGTGCCAGGCCCTGGCCCATGCGTTTGCGCACGCCATAGACCGAGCGGCCGTTCACGACGCTGTCCGGGCGAGAAAAGTAGACGTACTCGAACAGACAGGGTCGGGCGGCGCGGGCCGGGAAGGGCTTGATCGAGCGTAGTCCCTCATGGTCGATGACGATGACCTCGCCGTGTTCGACGTCGCGCACGAAGGTCGCGCCGATCGTGTCGAGAGCACAGGTCTCGGAGGCCAGGATCCAGGCGTTACCGATCTGGCCGAGCACCAGAGGGCGGATGCCCAGTGGATCGCGGGCCCCGATCATCTTCGTACGGGTCTGGGCGACCAGGGCATAGCCGCCCTCGATCCGGGCCAGGGCGTCAATGAAGCGATCGACGATCTTGGCCTTACGTGACCGAGCGATCAGGTGAAGGATGACCTCGGAATCCGAGGTCGACTGGAAGATCGAGCCTTCGCCGACCAGCTGGTTTCGCAGGAAGTGAAAATTGGTCAGGTTGCCATTGTGACCGATAGCGATGCCGCCCTGATCCAGATCCGCGAACATCGGCTGGATGTTGCGCAGGAAACTGCCGCCGGCGGTGGAATAGCGGGTGTGACCGACCGCCGCCGTACCCGGCATACGTTTAGGTAGATCGGTACCACCGAACGCTTCACCGACATGGCCCATATGACGCTCGGTGTGGAAACGGGTGTCATTGACCGAAGCAATACCGCAGGCCTCCTGGCCGCGATGCTGAAGCGCATGCAGTCCCAGCGCCACGATGGCAGAGGCCTCGTCGCCTTCAGCCCCCCAGACACCGACCACGCCGCATTCCAGTCGCGGATGATCATCATCGGCATCCCGGTAATGCTCGCGATGCATCACGGGAGCGGCGATCGAATGGGCATCGGGCAAGCAAGACTTTGGGCTGCTCATCGTGGGGACTCCGATGATAGCGGGGTGACTTATGGGGTAGCGGGGGCGGCAGGCGAAGTATTGCCTGTTTGAGGCGTCTGCAAGGCGTCATCGTCGGAAAACCCTCGGCGGACTGACGAATCCACGACAGGTGTGATGGCGTCAGCGCCGCGGCCGATGCCGGGCAGGATAATCTGGATGGCGCGAGCGGCTCCGGCGCTGACGGGACGCAATGTGGCTTCCGACAGCCAGCGCGGGGTCTTCTCGCCCGGCAGGGCAGCGACGATCACCAGATGGATTGCCCCAAGGAGGATCAGCGACCGGCCCACACCGACGAAGATGCCAAGAATGCGGTCAACGCCGCCCAGGGTCGGGTGGGCCTGAGCGTGCTTCGACAGGACCGATCCGGCGATTCGGATGCCGAAATACAGTGTCAGGAAGGCGGCGATGGCGGCCAGGATCGTGCCGGCCCAGTCAGGATCGATCATCGCCCGGCCGAGGGGAGCGCTCAGCGGCAGGCTAACCAGGGACAGGAAGGCCGCCAGCACGAAGCTGAGCAGGGTGATGATCTCGCGCGTGCCGCCGCGCACCCATCCTGCGGCAGCCGAGGCCAGGATGACCAGGATGGCGAAGGCGTCGAACCCGGTCACGCCGATACGACCGTCATCCCCGGACGCGCTCCGAGGATCCATGGCGAGGGGGGACTGGCTGGATGACCGTGACCCATTGCCGTGAAAGCGCCTTCCTGAGATCGTGAAACTGTGACCGACGGGCTCTTGGGTCAGACCCGAGGCTAACGACAAGGGCTTAATAACTGTTCTGAGAGATTCGTTCGACGGCTTCCGTCAATCGGCTGACAGAGGTGACTGAAACGCCGTTGCCCTTGACGGTCAGTTGCGGGGCCAGGGCCTTGTCGAAGCCCAGTTTGGAGGCCTCGCGCAGCCGTGCCTCAGCACGACCGACGGCCCGGACTTCGCCCGACAGGCTGATCTCGCCAAACACGATGCATCCCTGGGGCAGGGGGGTGTCGGTGACCGAGGAGATCAGGGCGGCGGCCGCAGCGAGGTCGGCGGCCGGTTCGTTGATCCGAAGGCCGCCGGCGACATTCAGATAGACGTCCTGATTGCCGAAGCCGACGCCGCAGCGGGCCTCCAGCACCGCCATGACCATGGCCAGACGCCCGGTGTCCCAGCCGATCACGGCGCGGCGCGGCGTTCCATAGGCGGAGGGCGCGACCAGGGCCTGCATCTCGACCAGGACGGGGCGACTGCCCTCGATCCCGGCGAAGACGGCGGCACCGGCCGCACGCTCCTTGCCCTCGCCCAGGAACAGGGCCGAGGGGTTGGCGACCTCGGTCAGGCCTGCGTCGCCCATCTCGAACACACCGATCTCGTCGGTGGCACCAAAGCGGTTCTTGCCGGCGCGCAGGATGCGGAACGGATAGCCCCGCTCGCCCTCGAAGCTGAGGACTGCATCGACCATGTGTTCGACCACGCGGGGGCCAGCGACCTGGCCGTCCTTGGTGACATGGCCGACCAGGACGATGGCCGGGCCACCCGCCTTGGCCATGCGGACCAGTTCCCCGGCGCAGGCGCGGACCTGGGTTACCGATCCGGGGCCGGCCTCGTGGGCGTCGGACCACAGGGTCTGGATCGAATCCAGGATGACGATGTCGAACTTTTCGCGCTTCAGAGTGCCCAGGATGTCGCGCAGCGCCGTAGCCGAAGCGAGCTGGACCGGGGCCTTTTCCAAACCCATCCGCCGGGCCCGCGCCCGGATCTGTTCGATGGCCTCCTCGCCCGAGATATAGGCCACGCGGGCACCCTTCAGGGCCGCGCGACCGGCGACGTCGAGCAACAGCGTCGACTTGCCCACGCCGGGATCGCCCGACAGCAGGATGGCTGATCCGGGCACCACACCCCCGCCACAGACCCGGTCGAACTCCGTGACACCGGTAACGATCCGGGGCGGTTCGGGCGTGTCGGACTCCAGGGTCTCGAAGTTCAGGCCGCGAGTCCTGGCGGCACTGACGGGCTTCAGGGCACCGGGCGGGGCCGAACGGCTCTCCTCGACGATGCAGTTCCAGCCGCCGCAGGCCGAACACTGGCCCGCCCACTTGCCGTGGACGGCCCCGCAGGACTGACAGACGTAGATCGCGGAATCCCTGGCCATGGGGAGAGCTTACAGGAGGTCGGGGCCGAGGGGCAGGGGCTGGAA
>Ga0209066_10001730_pt1 | contig 28181 bp, 12 predicted proteins | sample All_14_2_FD_187198 | JGI IMG/M metagenome (GOLD analysis project Ga0209066, IMG submission 187198) | Freshwater microbial communities in response to fracking from Pennsylvania, USA - Allegheny Zone_MetaG_DW_15 (SPAdes) (version 2) ...
AGACGCGAGAGAACAACTGAATGATCTTTTTGACGCTGATAAAGAATCTGCATCTTATTCATCAAAAGATGATATAAATTATTTAATTGAAAAATATTTAAAAGATGAAAAACAACGCATATCAATCATTAAAAATGCGAGATTAAGAATTGCAAAAGAACATACTTACCTTCACAGGGTAAAAAAAATGATTACGATAGCGCGAGATAGTTATTGACCATATACAGCTTTTTCGATACACAATAATTTTTTGAATTTAATAAAAAATATCCAATACAAACTGAAATTCAAAATTAATCATTCAATACTGAACTTACATCCCAGACATACCCATTCTGTCCTGACTGCCGTAGACCCCGCCTCGCCTCACCCATCCAGCCCCTTCCTGGGCCGACCACCCTGTTTCCCATGTTTGGGCCAACCCCAGCTCCAAAATCCCAGGAAAACTGGAATGTACACATACTCACAACATATCAGGATCATCATTTAAAAACTTGAATGAAGCACAATATAAAGTTATTTTTTATTATATTATTCAATCATAATAGGATATCAAAAATCGCAGTTAATTTATATTCTTGCATTTTGACGCCTCTTTTGTGGCCTATTGACAGGACAGTCACTGTTCGACCAAATACAGCCAAAAAATGACATTCAGTTTTGGCAAAAGGCCTAATACTATCATTAACATTCTATAGTTACTATGGCATGGCCTTCAAGAGGTCCGCGGTTCGATCCCGCGTAGCTCCATCACTTAAAACTTGAAATTCCGATTGAATGCCAAAACAAAAAAACCGTCGGAAATGACGGCTTTTTTTTTTGAAGCTCCGCATCACCCGCTCTCACGGTTCGGGCCATGACCTGGTCCGAACAGCTGAACGCACCCAGTCTGTCCCTTATTGCGTCCCAATGTCCCGGTGCGCGGCCTCCATGGCGGGCTTGGCCCCGGCTGATGAGCTCGCTTGGTTGCCGGATCTGATTCTGCGCAGCGGATTCTTCCGGCCGACCTGCAGAAGCTCCCAGGAAAGCAGGTCGCACCGTGCAAGCAACTCGCGGTTCCTGGCTTCGAGCTGCAGCCGTTGCGCTTCGGCCATCAACAGTTCGCGCTCCTGATCGAGAAGCAGCCGAACATGGCTGAGGATTTCCGCGTGCTGCTTTTCAAGCCTGTCGGCAGCCGCCCGCAGAACGGCGGTATCCGGGAGTGCGTCCCGGGACCTGATCAATTCGATCAACGTGCGAGTGTCCATTCGTTCCCCCTTGCTGAATGTCCATCCCTTGGAGTCGACGGCGTCGAGACGCTACGGCCGTTTTTGGCCAGTGCCGGCGCTGCGGATGCCGGTTTCCTGCCGCAGGCGGTAAAGCCCCGCGAGTCGGCGCAGGTCGCCGCAGATGTCCGAATGTGCCGCGAAACCCGCACATTGCCTCAGCCTGGAAACATCCGGCGCCACAAACGCCGCTTCGCCGGGCCGAAGCGGCAGGACTCCAAACCGCTCCGCTCGCCCTGCCATGCGGGCCACCAGGCTGGCCATTTCCCCGATGCTTCTCGGCTGCCCCGAGCCCATGGATACACCTTGTCGGAAGTCACGATCACCACGGCGGCCACGCCGGGCTGGCGGCGCAGGGCTTCGAGCAGATTTATCGTCCCGCCGGCGTTGACGGCGAACGTCCCCGCCGGATCGCGATATCCCTCGCCCACCAGGGCCTGAGCGGCCAGGTGAAAGACGATCTCGGGACTGGCCTTGCGCACGGACTCCCGCATGTGCAGCGGATCGCGGATGTCGACCGTCAGCGAGTCCCGCAGCACCCCCCCACACCGAGCAGGCCGAAGGACGAAGGTTCGTCCGGTTCCAGAGCCAGCCCGGACACCTCGGCGCCGAGGACGTGCAGCATGAGGCACAGCCAGGCTCCCTTGAACCCGATATGGCCGGTCACCAAAACTCGTTTCCCGTGCCAGAAGACGGCGTCGTCATCCACGGCGCTCACCACACCCTCCAGAGGGCCCGGCCCGTGGCCCACAGACGCTCCAGCTGATCCCGGTCGCGCAGCGTGTCCATGGACTGCCAGAACCCCGTGTGCTCAAAAGCGTGCAGCTCGCCGTCCCGGGCAAGGCCGTACAGGGACTCGTGTTCCCAGACGGTGGCGTCGCCGTCGATACGCTCCAGCACCTTGGGCGAGAGCACGAAAAAGCCGCCGTTGATGCTGCCGCCGTCCCCGGCCGGCTTCTCCACGAAGGCGCTGACCCGCGCGCCGTCCCTGGACAGGGCGCAGAAGCGACCGGGAGGCGCCACGGCCGTGACGGTCGCCGCCCGGCCGTGGCTGCGGTGAAATGCGATGAGTGCGCCGCTGTCCACGTCGGACACGCCGTCGCCGTAGGTCATGCAGAAGGCGTCCTCGCCCCGCAGGAGATGCCCCACCCGGCGCAGCCTGCCGCCGGTCTGGGTTTCATCGCCCGTGTCCACCAGGGCGATGCGCCACGGCTCGGCGGCGGGGCGCAGCAGTTCCACCACGCGGGAGGCGAGATCCACCACGATGTCCGAGGAGTGGAGGGCGTAGTTGAGGAAGTATTCCTTGATCTGCCAGCCCCGGTAGCCAAGGCAGACGATGAAGTCGTTGACGTCGTGGCTGGCGTAGATTTTCATGATGTGCCACAGGATGGGCCGGCCGCCGATCTCGACCATGGGCTTGGGTCGGACGCAGGTCTCCTCGGACAGGCGCGTGCCGCGCCCCCCGGCCAGGATGACGGCTTTCACGACGCGGCGACCTCCCAGGCTTTTCGGTAGAAATTTTGAACGAAACGGTCGACTTGGCCGAGGGGGTTCGCTCGGATAATGTCGCGCAGGCCATGACGCAGGACGAGTCTGCGGGCCCGGTCCTCGGCCAGCATGGCGGCCTTTTCGACATATTCATCGGGGCTGAAGGCCGCCAGATCGCCCAGGCCCGCGTTGGAAAGGTTGGAGTACGACAGGCGTTCCGGAAAGCCGGGCCCGACCAGGGTGATGGTCGGCACGCCCATCCACAGGGCCTCGCAGGTGGTCGTACCGCCGACATGGGGCAGGCTGTCCAGAGCGATGTCCATCTCGTTGTAGCGCGGCATGTGCGTTCCGCGCACGCCGACGAACTCGATGCGCTCCGGGTCCACGTCGCGGGAGGCAAAGGCCGAGCGGGCGTTGGCCCGGAAGCTCGGCGCGGCCGCCTCGGGCCGGATGAAGAGGAAGCGCGACCCCGGCACGCGCCTGAGCACCGCGGCCCAGCAGTCGAGACAGGCTTCGGTGAACTTGTAGGGGTTGTTGGCCGTGCCGAAGGTCAGATGGCCGCGTCTGTCCTCGGGAAGTCCCTCTACGATGGGCACTTCCCGGAAATTGTTGCGACCCACGCAGACCCAGGTCTCGGGCATCTCAAAGGGCCGTTCGATGAGCAGGCGCTGGTCCGGGGGGCGGATGTAGGGGTCCACCAGGATGTAGTCGATGGATTCGAGCCCGGCCGAATGGGGGTAGGCCAGCCAACTCGCGCCGATGCGGGCCGGCCGGTAGGCCATGACGTCGAGCTTGTTCATGGCCGTGCTGCCGCCCAGTTCAAAAAGGATGTCCAGGCCGTCCGCGGCGATGCCCTCGGCGACGTGCTCAGAGGTTCGATTCGGCCACCAGCGAAACGCGGTCACGGCCTTCTCCATCTGGGCCTGGGCCGTCGTACGCGGCCCCTGGTAGAAGGAGTAGCAGAAGACCTCGACCCGGTCCCGGTCGAAACGAGACAGCAGGGGATAGGCGAAATACCCCACCGCATGGTCGCGCAAGTCGCTGGACATGAAGCCGACGCGCAGCTTTCGCCCCGCAAGAGGAGGCATGGCCGCGGGCGCGACCGGACGAACCCCGGCCTGGACCCCGCGCCCCCACTGCCGGTGCCATTCCACAAGCTCGACCCTGTCCTCCATGGTGTCGACCTGGCCCAGCTCGTAATGCACAGACGAGATGCTTCCCTCGGCCTGCCAGTGCGGAAGAAGCTCGCCAAGCTTGCCCGTGGCCGCCATGCGCTCCAGGTCCATCATACGGGAGAATATGGTGCGCAGGACTCGGGCGGTCTGGAAGCGCTGGCAGGGATGATTTTGCAGCAGTTCGCAGGCCGCAGCGTACGCTGCCTCCAGATGTTCGGCCTCGTTGCCGTGGCGGCTGCGCGACAGACTGTCCACGAGCTTCTCGGCGGCCACCCATGAATCCGGGTGGGCGCCCAGAGCGCGCCGGAAGGCCTCGTTGGCCATTCGGCGGTTTTCCTCGGCCACGCCGTCGCCGCAGGTGATCCCGAGCACCAGGTTGGCCGACAAGTGGCCAGGGTCAACGGCCAGCACCTCGCCCAGAAGAGCCCTGGCCTCGTCGATCCGGCCCTCCTTGTGGCGCATGCGGGCAAGCATCACGGTGGCCTCGTGTGCATCCGGGCGGACGGCCCGGAACCGCTCGATGGCGGCCAAGGCCTCGTCCTTTCGGCCCAGCTTCAGCAGCACGTCCGTACGGAACGCAAAAATCTTCGGATCCCCTGGAGCCAGGGACGCGGCCCTGGCCAGGCTGCTACACGCCTCGTCGTGGCGGCCCTGTCGAAAAAGCGCCAGCCCGTGCAGACGCCACACATCAGCGTCGGTCGGCTTCAGGCGCGCGGCCTGCCCGAACGCATCGGCCGCCGCCTTGAAGTCAGCCATCATCTCGTGCGTATTACCCATGTTTACCCAGGCCGCAACGTTGCCGGGGCGCAGCCCGCGCGCCAGCTCGAACATCCTGAGCGCCTGCCTGAACCGGCCCGCGCGCTTGAGCACGACACCAAGGAGGTTGGCCAGTTCATAATCCCTGCGCTTCCTGGACTGCAGGGGCCGCAGGATGGCGATGGCTTCATCGTTGCGACTCAGCGCGCTCAGGGACAGGGCGTGAGGAATGGCCTGGACGCGAGCGGAGGCTCCGAGCGTCAGCGAGTGCTCGAATATCCGCACCGCATCCGCATGACGGCCTGACCGTGACATGGCGAAACCCAGGCGCTGCCATGACGGACCATCTCCAGGATTTTGCCCGAGAAGCTCCCGGAGCGAGGATATGTCCTCGCCGGGCTCATTGACGTCGTTGTGCGGCTTCATGTTCTTCACGAACGGCTGGTAGCGTGGGCTTGAAGGCTTCAAGCGAGCGTTCAGCCGCGTCGGGATCGCAAGACATCGTCATTTCATACTGAATGCCCACCGCTACCGGTGCGCAAAAATTCATATTCATACCAGTTCCCAGCATACACCAATTTACATACGATTTGGGCAATCAGCGTGCGGCTCCGAATTCGACAGTCCGGCCCGGGCCCGGCTGCCGCGCCTCACCAGCCCGTTTGCGAATATTCATGACCGTCACCAAATCCGCATCCCATGCATCCGTCGCCCATGCCTCCGAAGAGGAGCGCATCCGGCATGAACGTTTCCTTCAGGCAGTCAAGCAGCTCTTGAGCAAAGGATCACAGCAGGACGCACCCGCTCGACCCCGGCAATACGCCAGCGACGCGTACGCAAAGCTGTTGTCGTCCGAGGAGCTGCAATTTCTCCTGCGTTGAACGCCGTCCCAAATGCATCGCACCCTGTAACCGTCTGCCGCGACGGAGAGTCCCGGAGATCGAATCTCCGGGACTGTCAGTCGACGCCTCGAAGATGCACACGCCAAACGTATCCGTGAGGGACCATGTGGGACTCTCGGAATCTGTGGATGAAACGAACCATTCCATGACGACTCCGTCTTTCCGCGGCCGGTCAGCCTCGGAAAGACGGATAAACCCACAGGGCGGAAATATTCTTTCCATCCGGCTGCCCTACAGCTACGGCCGGTTATTTGCCCTTCTCTTCGCTCAGGTCCGTGACCTTCAAGTCCACGCCCAAGGTGTTCATCAGCTGGGACATGGGCATGCACAGACGGTAATGAGAGAAGGTGTGCGCCGTCATGCCGTTCAGATAGACCTGCTGTGAACTGAACAGGCTCTTCTGCGCCGACACCAGATCCACCAGGGAGCGCTGCCCCATGCGGAACTGATCCGTGTAGCTCGTCACCACCTGCGCATTCTCGTTCGTGAGGTTGCGCAGAACCGGGATGAGCTTGCCCGTCGCCTTGTAGAAGCTGTACGCCGTGCGTACGTCCTCTTCGACCTCGCGCTCGACCTTCAGAGCGTCCTGTTCGACCCGGAGCTTGTCGCTCTTGGCCTTGCGCACTGCCGCCTCGTCGGAATTTCCGTTGTAGAGGTTGAAGCTCAGCTCCAGCATGGCCGAAGCGTCATGGTAGGTGGACTCATACCCGCCCGTGTTGTCCGAGCGGCCGGCTGAAGCCTTGGCATGCAGTTTGGGCAGGAACAGGCCATTGGCCGACTCGATCTCCTGCTCCTTCTGCTGCACCGCCAGCCTGGCCGCCTTCAGGGCCCGGTTCTCGTCACGGGCCATCTGAAGCGCTATGGCCTCGCTTTGCGGGATGGTCTGCAGCGGAGGATTGGGCATGGTCAGGGCTCCGGGCTTGGAACCGAAGAACCTGGCATAGCCGGCCTCGGCGTCCTCCAGAGCCTGGTTCGCCTGGATGAGACGGGAGCGGGCCTCCTCAAGGGCCGCCTCGGCCTGCGTAACGTCGGCCTGCGTCCCGCCGCCGCCGCTCAGCCGGATGCGCGTCAAATCAAGCAGCTTCTCATGCTCCGTGATATTGCTTCGGCACAGGTCCACCAGGGCCCGAGTGCGGATGACGTCCATGAAGTACTGCGTGGCGCTCAGGCCCACATCCTCGGCGGTGTTGTAGAGTTCCTCCTTCTTGGATTTGGAATGCAGCTTGTCGGCCGCCACCTTGGAGGACGTCAGCCCGCCGTCGAAGAGCAACTGGGACAGGACAAGACGCTGCTCGTTGCTCCACCCTTCGCCCTGGCCGTCGGAGTACATGGCCAGGGTCGTGTCGTTGCGGCGCACCCCGTATCCTCCCCGGGCGGAGAAATCGAACTGCGGCAAGAGCGCTCCGTAGCTCTGCAGATACGCCTCGTGCGACACGGTATAGGCGTGTTTACCGCTCAGAAATTCGGGGTTGCTGTCCATGGCCGTCTGGATCTCGGAATTCAGGGATGACCCGCCGCGCGACACATCGTTCAGAAGCGACTCCACGCCCGCAGCCCCCAACGGCTTGATGCCCGGACCACGCTCCACGATCTCGACCGCCTGGCCAAAGGACAGGCTCGGCGCAAACAGTACGAAAAGTGAAAAAGACATCCACATCAAAACATGCCTGCCAAATTTTTCGAACTTCATCTCCTTTCCTCCTTTATGCACCGAAATGGGTCGGATACCTCATAGATCAGCGAAATACATTCTCTCTCCGACAATCTCTTACGGTGCATAGCCAAGAGTCTGAATTCATAGCACAATGTATATTCGAAATTCCTATATACTCATTTTTGCTCGGACCAATTCCACGCAGATCAGCATTACTATGTAAGAGGGATACAACGGACTGCCTGATGACCGCTCAACCCGATGAACGGTCAAGGAAAAGGCGTGCCCGGCCGTACAGACCGGACACGCCTTGCTTTCGCGACGATCGGATGAAACTCCGGCAGATGCCGGAGTTGCGAAGCGGAATTATGGATGGACTATGTCCTGCACAGCTATGTCCGTATCGATCATCAAATTGACCAGGGTCGCCCCCGCATAACCCGCGTAATGGTTGTACTGCTGCCCGTCTGCGCCCGCCTCGCTGCCGACAAGCGTCCAGCCCGAATCCGTCGCCGTCACGGTGTCGTCCGCGTCGCCGCGTACCCAGAGGGTGTCGGCGCCGCCCGTCGTGTCCAGCACGTCCGATGCCGTAAGGGTCAGGGTGTTGGCGTCGTCGGCATCGCCGGAGATGTCCACGGCCTCCACGTTCGTCACTCTGCCGGATGGCGTCCAGTCTGTCAGATGCAGCACGCTGCCCATGCCGACGTTGTCCTCGAGTCGGAAGGTGTCGAAGCCCGCTCCGGCGTCGATGGCGTCCGTCATACCGCCCACCAGGAGATCGTCGCCGTCGCCGCCGTCAATGATGTCGTTTCCGGGTCCTCCGTCGATGGAGTCGTTTCCTGACCCGCCGTATATTGTGTCGTTGTCCGCCCCGCCCAGCAGCGTGTCGGCGCCGCCACGGCCCAGAATGTAGTCCCACCCGCCTTCGCCGCTGATCATGTTGGCTCCGTCGTCGCCCAGCAGCGAATCGAACCACTGGGAGCCGACGATGTTCTCGATGCCGACCAGCGTGTCGCAGTACGCATCGGAGTAGGGGCTGTTCGGGAAGGAGTACCAGAGGTTCGTCAGATCGACCATGCACACGTCGAGACTTTGGCTGTAGTCCACGGTGTCGATGCCGTCCCCTCCCACCAGAGAGTCGCCGGTGTAGGTGTTGTCGTAGAAACCGACGCCGTCCACGAACCAGTCGTCGCCGTCGCCGCCGACCAGGGTGTCGTAGCCCAACCCGCCGACCAGGGTGTCGTTACCCGCGCCGCCGGCCAGGGAATCGTCGCCGTCCAGGCCGACGAGCAGATTGGACTGGCCGTCGCCCGTCAGCGCGTCGCCGTGGGCGGCGTCGTTGCTGCCGATGATTCCCTCGAAGCCGAGGAGCGTGTCGCCCGCGGCGTGGTTGTCCGCGCCGCCGCCGGACTGCGCGGTGACGCCGTCCCGAAGGTTCAGGTCCACGTTCACCCATGTGAGGCTCGCGCTGTAGCTGGCCATGTCGTCGCCGACACCGCCGTCCATGAGGTCGCTGCCCGCTCCTCCGGCCAGGGTGTCGGCGCCCGGCCCGCCGAGCAGGGTGTCGGCGCCGCCGAATCCCTGGATGTTGAACGGGTGCCGGGAGTCGGTGAAGTCCCAGACAGTGGACAGGTCGTCATGACCCTCTGTTCCCAGGACCTGGTACACGCCGCCTGCGCGCTCGATCTCGTTCAGGCCGGCCTCCATATAGAGCCGCACGGTCTGGCCGGCCTTCGAGGCCTCATACAGGGTATAGGTCAGCCCGTCCCCGCCGACAGTCGCGTCCCCGGCCACCAGGGTCCAGGTCCAACCGCCGTCGATCAGCCTGACCACCGAGTCGCCCGCGTCCCCGTTCACCACCAGGGCCATGAACCCGCTGCCCGCCGGGTCGGCCACGCCGTTCAACAGGATGGCGTCGCCGCCCACGGTCAATTCCTTGCCGACACCCGTCAGGTCGATGCGCTCGATGCCGGTGATGGTCGTGGAGGAAGTCACGTCGAGATACTCGTCTTCCGAAACCAGCGTGTCGCTGCCCGCGCCGCCGTCCACGACATCGCCCGCACCGGCATGGATCAGGTCGCCGCCTTCGCCGCCCTGGAACGTGTCGCTCCCCGCGCCGCCGATGAGGGTGTCATCCCCCCCGCCGCCGATCAGACTGTCGTCTCCGGCCATGCCGGAGAGCACGTTGGCCTCGCCGTCGCCGAGGAGCGTGTCAACATGCGCCGAGCCGACGATGTTCTCGATGGAGATGAGCACGTCGCCCACGGCGTCGTTGTCCGTGCCGCCGCCGCTCTGGGCCGTGGTCCCGTCCTGCAGGTTCAGGTCGACGTTCACCGCCGAGGAACTGTAGCTGTAGTCGGCCGTGTCGCGGCCCTCGCCGCCGTCCAGGGTGTCGTTGCCCCGCAGGCCGGCCAGGATGTCGTCGCCGCCCCGGCCTTCCAGCAGGTTGTTGATGGTGATGTAAATGTCGTAGGCGTTGTTGGTCGCGATGAGCGTGTCATCGTGGTTGGAGCCGATGGCGCCGTCGCAGTACCAGATTTCGTCGCCGTTCTCCTCGCCGCCGGGCGCGCCCGACTGCACGGCTGCGCTGGCCGGCCCCATGTTCCGCCGGTCGATGTTCACGCCCTGGGTCGCGTTGGCGTAGCTGACCACGTCGAACTCCGAGCCGCCCCAGAGCAGGTCCGCGCCCGCGCCGCCCTCCAGGGTGTCGTTGTGGTCGTTGCCCCACAGGGAGTCGTTGCCCTCGTTGCCGATGAGCAGGTCGTGGCCGTCCAGACCGTAGAATTCGTTGCCTTCGGCGTTGCCGATGAGGGTGTCGCCGGCAATGCCGTACGCACCCACGGCGTGCCGGATGCCCGTAATGATGTCGCCCACGGCGTCGTTGCCTTCGGAGCCGCCGGACTGGGCCGTGACCCCGTCCTGGATGCGCAGATCGACGTACACGGTCTGGCCGTAGTTGACGGCGTACCAGTCGCCGGATCCGGTGATCTCGTAGCTGACCGAGGAATCGCCGTCGCCGATGATGAGGTCCACGCCCTGGCAGCCGACGAGCGTGTCGCGGGCGGTCAGTCCCGAGGTGGCCACCAGGGTGTCGTTGCCCGCGCCGGCGATCAGGAGATCCTGACTCGTGTCGTTGGGGCCGGAGGAGTTCCCGCCCACCAGATAGTCGTCGCCGTCGCCGCCCCACAGCGTGTCGATGCCGTTTCCGCCGTAGATGGTGTCGGTTCCGGACCCGCCGAAGATGGAATCGGCATGGGCGCCGCCGTCAATCCAGTCATCGCCTGTGCCGGCGTTGATGGTGTCGTAGCCCGCGCCGCCGGAGATGGTGTCGTTGCCGCCGTAGCTGTAGAGGACGTTGCTGGAGGTGCTGCCGAGGATGGAGTCGTCATGGGCGGAGCCGTTGACGTCCTCGATACCCGTCAGGATGTCGCCCCCGGCGTGGTTGCCCGCTCCGCCGCCCGTTTGGGCCGTGGTCCCGTCCTGCTTGGTCAGGTCCACGTTGACCCAGGCGGTGCTGGCGCTGTAGTCCGCCAGGTCGCGGGTGCCCGTGCCGCCGTCCTGCCTGTCGGCCCCGGCCCCGCCGACGAAAGTGTCGTTGCCCGCGTTGCCAATGAGGGTGTCGTCGCCGTCCAGGCCGATGAGATGGTTGTTCCCGGAATTGCCCGTGAGCACGTCGCCATGGGCGGCGTCGTTGCTGCCGACGAGATTCTCGATGCCGACCAGTGTGTCGCCGATGGCGTCGTTGTCCGCCCCGCCGCCGCTCTGGGCAGTCAGCCCGTCCTGGATGTTCAGGTCCACGGCTACCCAGCTCGCGCTGGTGCGGTAATCGGCGAAGTCCTGTCCGACGCCGCCGTCAATCAGGTCGACCCCGACCCCGCCGCGCAGGGTGTCGTTGCCCGCCCCGCCGGTGAGCGTGTCGTCGCCGCCCAGGCCGACGAGCAGATTGGCCGCGCCATCGCCGACGATGCTGTCATTGTATGCCGAACCGATGACGTTCTCGACGCCGATGAGCGCGTCGCCCTCGGCGTGGCCGCCGATCTGGGTGGCGCGGGTCAGGTCGATGTCCACGGCCGCCGTGCTCGCGCCGTAATCCACGGTGTCGCCGCCGTCCTGGGTGTACAGCCAGTTGACCGCGTACGACTGCCCGCCGCCGTCCAGGGTGTCCGCGCCCGAGCCGCCGCGCATGGTGTCATTGCCGCCGAAGCCGAAGACGTGGAAGGTCACGCCCTCGCGGCTGAAATCCGCCGCGCCCGTCAGGTCGTCGTCGCCGTCCGTGCCCCAGACCTGCACCGCGCTGTTGCGGATGCTGAAGGTCGTCTCGGCGGTGCGCAGGCTGCCGTCGCCGACGGTGAAGACAAAGGAATCGTCCTCGATGACCCTGAGCTCGTCGCCGGGCTGCGGGGTGTCGAAACGGAAGGAGACGCGGCCGTTGTCGATGTCGGCCTGCGTGAAGACCGGCTGCGAGAAGTCGGTCAGGGCCACGCCGTCCAGTAGCAGAACACCGCTTACCGGCCCCTGGGTGACGGTGTACCAAAGCTCCGTCGCCCCGTTGTCCACATCCGTGGTCGACAGCGAACCCGCCAGGGATTGCGCGGTCAGGTCGTCCACCAGCAGGATCGAATTGACCTCGACCACCGGCGCGTCGTTGACCGGATCGACCGTCAGTGCCGCCGTGGCCGGGGCCGTGCCGCCCTGGCCGTCGCTGACCGTGTAGTCGAAGGATACGGGGCCGTGCCAGTCGGTCGTGGGCGCGAAGGTCCACGTGCCGTCGCCGTTGTCGGTCAGGACGCCGCTGCCCGAGGCCACCGTCAGGCCCGTGACCGAGAGCGTGTCGCCGTCGATGTCCGAGGCATGCGCCAGCAGCTCCGCGGCGGTGACGGTCAGGCTGCCGTCCTCGTGCATGGAGCCCAGGTCCACGGCGCCTGCGACCACTGGCGCGTCGTTGACCGGATCGACGGTCAGGCCCGCCGTGGCCGGGGCCGTGCCGCCGTGGCCGTCGGAAACCGTGTAGTCCAAGGACACGGAGCCGTGCCAGTCCGCCGCGGGCGTGAAGGTCCACGTGCCGTCGCCGTTGTCGGTCAGGACGCCGCTGCCCGAGGCCAACGTCAGCCCCGTCACGGACAGAGCGTCGCCGTCCATGTCCGAGGCCTGGGCCAGCAGCTCCGCGCTGGTTATGACCACGCTGCCGTCCTCGTTCATGGAACCCAGGTCCGCATCGCCTGCGACCACCGGCGCGTCGTTGACCGGGTCGACGGTCAGGCCCGCCGTGGCCGGGACCGTGCCGCCGTGGCCGTCGGAAACCGTGTAGTCCAAGGACACGGAGCCGTGCCAGTCCGCCGCGGGCGTGAAGGTCCACGTGCCGTCGCCGTTATCCGTCAGGACGCCGCTGCCCGAGGCCAACGTCAGCTCCGTCACGGACAGAGCGTCGCCGTCCATGTCCGAGGCCTGGGCCAGCAGTTCCGCGCTGGTTATGACCAGGCTGCCGTCCTCGTTCATGGAACCCAGATCAACGGGACCTTCGACCACGGGAAATGCGTTGACCGCTTCGCCGCCGTCATCGTCGCTCATGACGGGAGCCGGCTCCTCCCAATCTTGGAAAACCGAACTTTTTCCAGCGGCCAGGCCGTCCCCGGACTCGGCGCTGAAGGACGCCATTTCGAGGAGCTGATTCAGCCCGAAATCTTCACCGACATCGCGCCGAAGAAAACCGGTATCGGCCACGCTGGCCTGGTGGATGGACAGGGGTTCGCCGACATGCACGTCCGACCCATCGGCGGCAGCCTGGGGTGCGAACACGATCATGGGCTCTTTGGCTTCGGGGCCCATCATGCCCGGTTCCGGCACGGAGGCCGCCGAGGCCACGACAAGTTCCCCGCCTCCCTTCAAACGCACGGTGTATTCCCCATGCTCCCCGGGAGCGACCTCGACGTTCTCGGACTCCGCAAAGAGCACCAGCCGCTCACCCTGAGCGAGTTTCACCTTGCCGCCGCTCACAACGTGCCTTTCCAGACAATCGCCATTCCCCTGCCGAATGCCCACCTTGATTGTGTACATGGAATTACTCCTCAAGCTTGTTATGGTACTAGTGTTCGAGCCCAAGCTATCGAGATTCCATGTACCCAGTAATACGTATGGCTGAATAATTTACGTATACAATACCTACTCAATCCAGGGGGCAATCCGAAATGGAATGACACAAAAATTCGTACTTCGCGTGCGTCAAACACCTCACGCATACCGAGATTCATGAATTCAGAAATCGACGGGGCTGACCGCCGATAGCCAGAGGCAGCCTCAGGCCCTTTTCATGGCAGGAAAAAATCATGCGGGCAGGGGGGAATGGGCGCGAGCCCGTCTCATGCCGGGCTGGGCCGTGAGGACGACCGTCAATGCCAAGGAACCGGATCGACACTGCCTGTAACGGGAAAACGCGCCGCGCGTTCACGTGGGGATGAACGCGCGGCGTGCGGGATCGATGCATTCTCGGGAGGCGGACAGAGTCAGCCGCTTCCGGCATCGGACACGCCCGACCCGGGCAACGTCCTGGATCGGGGAATGCGCCTGGACGCCCGGCCGATGTCGCGCAGGGGTGTATACGCATCCATGTGCATGCATCGCACAGGCAAGGTCATGAATTCGTACTCCCCGAACGCCGTCTTCTGACGGCCTCCCCCAACAGGGCGATCCGCAGGGGGAGAAGTTTCCGCAGATCGTAGTTGTCGAGGACGGTCTGCCTGGCCTGTTCGCGCACGGCTTTCAGGCGGTCGCGATTCTCCAGCGCCTCGATGGTGCGTTCGGCGATGGCTTGGGAGGAATGGAAATCGGTCAGCAGGGCGTTATGGCCGTCGCTGGCCACCTCGCGCACGGGCTCCGTGTCCGAGGCCACCAGCAGGCAGCCGCAGGACATGGCTTCGAGAAACGACCAGGACAGCACGAAGGGCCGCGTCAGGTAGACATGCGCCGACGAGGCGCGCAGCAGCGTGCGGTACTGACCGTACGGCAGGGTTCCGACGAAATGGATGCGCTCTGGGTCCGGCTGCAGCCGCTCCAGAAGGACCTGCTTCCAGGTCTTGCCCGGTTCGGGCGGGGACCCGTAGCATGTCCGGTCCTCGCCGCCGATGACCACGTGGCACCCGGGCCGGCGTTTGACCACCTCCACCGCGGCCTCAAGAAACTGAGGAAACCCCCTGTAGGGCTCCATGCCCCGCGTGGCGTACGTCACGATTTCCGTCGCGCCCGACAGGTCAAGGCCCGGCAGGATCATGCGGGCCGAAGGGTCCGGGGAGAAGAAATCCGTGTCCAGCCCGTCGTGGATGACGGAAATCTTGGAGCGGAATTCCGCGGGAAACTGTTCGAGCTGCCAGCGGGTCGGGCAGATGCCCAGGTCGCAGCCGAGCAAGTCGCTTATGATGGGAAGATTGTTGACGCGCACCGAGGTTCGCGACTTGAGGGTCGACGGCTGTCCGGAAAAACGCATGTCCGCGCTGTCGGAGTCGTAGAACCATTCGAAATACCCGACAAAGGCCGCCTCGGGAAAGACATCCTGCAGGAGCATGGTCGGTCCCCACCCGGAATGGCCGCAGATGACGTCCGGCACGAAACCCGCGGAACGCAGCCGCACGGCCGCGCGCATGGCCGCCCCCGCGTGCCGGGCGGCGTTGCCAGAATTCCCCAGCAGGCCGCCCGCCGGATCGGCCTTGCCCATGTCCGCGGCGTAAACCACCTTTCGCACGCCGGGAATGTCCCAGTCAGGCCGTTCTTCGTGGGTCAGAAAGACCACCTCGTTTCCGGGGGTGCGGCCCAGGGACGTGGCCAGACTGCGGAACTGCGCCGGAAAATTCACGTGTACGAAAAGAATGCGCATGCTGCCTCCGTATATGTATCGTCCTGCCGACTGTCCTCGGCGTCACCGTGCCAGCGGAACCCGGCGCGGAACGCGGACATGGGGTTCCGTCTTGTTCCCGATCCCGCGCGCGCCCGCAGGCGCCGTATCAGTTTCAAGTCGCTTCAAACCCATCCGCGCGTCATCCGTGGGCTACCCCGACCGCCGTCCCCCCAGTCCGGCCGCCGTAGGCGGACGCCTGGGAGGATCGGTCGGGCCCGGCATCCGGGCGGCCGGTTCTCATGGTTCCATGTCCTCGACTCGCAGATCTACGCCGAGGGTGTCCATGAGCAGGGAAGCGGGCGCGCACAGCCGGTAGTGCGAGAAGGTGTGAGCCGCCATGCCGTTCAGGTAGACCTGCTGCGAACTGAACAGGCTCTTCTGCGCCGACACCAGATCCACCAGGGACCGCTGCCCCATGCGGAACTGATCCGTGTAGCTCGTCACCACCTGCGCATTTTCATCCGTCAAGCTGCGCAGCACGGACAGCAGCTTGCCCGTCGCGCGGTAGAAACTCCAGGCCGTGCGCATGTCTTCCTCCACCTCGCGCTGCACGCCCAGGGCATCCTGCTCCGCCTTGAGCCTGTCGGCCTTGGCCTTGCGGATGGCCGCCGCGTCGGAACCGCCGCTGAAGAGGTTAAAGCTGAGTTCGAGCATGGCCGAGGCGTCGTAGTAATCCGCGGTGTAGCCGCCCGTGTTGTCCGCGCGCCCGGCGGCGAGCTTGACCTGCACCTTGGGCATCATCCGCCCCTTGGCCGAATCAACCTCGCGCTCCTTCTGTTGCTCGGCCAGGCGCGCCGCCTTCAGGGCCCGGTTGCCCGACGTCGCCTGGCTGACCGCGGCGTCCTCGCTCTGCGGGACGACATGGGCGGGGCGGTCGGGCATGCTCAGTGCGCCGGGCTTGGCGCCGAAATAGCGGACATACCCGGCCTCTGCGTCCTCCGCGGCCTGACTGGCCTGCACGAGGCGCGAACGGGCCTCTTCCAGGGCCGCCCGGGCCTGCGTCACGTCGGCCTGGGTCCCGCCGCCGCCTTCCTGGCGGATGCGAGTCAGCTCAGCCAGCTTCTCGTGCTCGGCGATGTTGCGCCGGCAGAGCTCGACCACGGCCCGGGTGCGGATCACCTCCAGGAAATACTGCGTCGCGCTCAGCCCCACATTCTCGGCGGTGTTGAAAAGCTCCTCCCGCCTGGACTCGGAGTGCAGCTTGTCCGCCGCCACCTTGGAAGAGGTCAGGCCCCCGTCGAAAAGCAGCTGGGACAGCACCACGCGCTCCTCGTTGGTCCAAGAGTCCCCGTCGCCGCCGGAATACATGGCCTCCGTCGTGTCGTTGTGCCGCAACGCATACCCGCCGCGGGCGACAAAATCCAACTGCGGCAGCAGGGCCCCGTAGGACTGCAGATAGGCCTCGTGCGACACGGCGGCGGCATGCTTGCCGCCCAGAAATTCGGGATTGTCGTCCATGGCCGTCTGGATCGCCGCCTTCAGCGAAACCTCTCCGCCCGACACGTCGTCCAGCAGGGACTCCACGCCCGACGCCCCCAGCGGGTCCATCCCCGCCTTGCCTGTGTCAAACTCCTGCGCCAGACCAACCGCCGGCAACAGAAACAGCGCGAACACGACCCACAACACGCCGCGGTATGCGATTCCCAGTCCGTTCATCTCGTCTTCCTCCCTTCGTTGTCGGGCCCCCGGAAAATCCGGCTCCGCCCGGTTCAGCACAGAATGCAACCTCGGCTGAACCACCTCGGTTGAATCCTGTTTAGTGGAGGAGACGCTGTCCCTTGAATCCATACCCCCATGTATATTACGTACTTATACTTACTTAATCAGACACAAACGGCCAGAATCCGAGTACATCATGATAAGTACTCACCTTTCCCAAGAATCCCCTCGATGCGTATGGGGCTAGACGCCGAGGACCGCCGCATCAGCATGGTTGCCCTGCGCGCCGCCGACCCACTTTTCCAGAACGCAGAACAGTTCCCGGGTATCGATGGGTTTGGCCAGATGATCGTTCATGCCGGCCGCGATGCACGCTTCCCTGTCGCCCTTCATGGCATTGGCGGTCATGGCGATGATGGGCAACCGCCTGTACTTCTCCATGGCCCGGATACGACGGCTGGCCTCAAGCCCATCCATGACCGGCATGGTCATGTCCATGAGCACCACGTCGTACGCGCCTTCGGTCTCTTCCAGCCTCTGCAGCGCCTCCAGCCCGTTGCAGGCCACCTGCGTGTCCGCCTCGACTTCGTCGAGGATGGCCCGCGCCACTTCCTGGTTGAACTGGTTGTCGTCGACCAGCAGCACGCGCAGCCCCTTTATGGTGCGACCGGGAAACGCTTCCCGTTCCTCCGGTGCCTCCCTGCCGACCCAGTCACTGCAGCGGCCCATGGCCGCCATTACCGCATCAAGGACTCCGTCCGCCGTGACGGGCTTGACCACGAAGCCGGCCGCGCCAATGTCCGCCAGGCCCCGGCCCCGTGGGTCTTCGTGCGACGGAAGCGCCGCCAGCAGGACCGGCACGTCCTGCGGCAGCCCTGACGCCCGCAGACGCTCAATGGTCTGCGGGCCGTCGAGACCGGGCATGTCCCAATCGAGGATGGCCAGTGAGAACCTGCCAGGGGCGCGCTGCACTGCCGCCACGGCGTGCAGGCCGGAACCGACGGCCTCGCAGGCGAAGCCCAGGCCGGCCAGGGCAAGGGCGAGATTGCCCCGCGCCGCGGGGTTGTCATCGGCCACGAGAACGGCCAGGCCTTGCAGTTCCGCCGGAAGTTCGGGCCTGACCGGAACCGGGTTCCCGTCCAGGGCCAGATCCAGGTCGACCCTGAATGTCGAGCCTCGGCCCTCCTCGCTCCACACCCCGATCACCCCGCCCAGAAGGCCGACCAGCCTGGAACTGATGTTCAACCCCAGCCCGGTTCCGCCGTAGCGACTGGCGGTATCCCCCCCGCCCTGCTCGAACGGTTCGAACAACCGGGGCCTGAGCGCGGCCGGAATCCCCGGTCCCGAGTCCGCGACCTCGAAACGGAATCTCCGCCTGACGGACGCATCCCCCTGCGCCGCAGGGACAAGGCCCGCCCTGATCCAGACTTCGCCGTTCACGGTGAATTTCACGGCGTTTCCCGCGAGGTTCACCAGAATCTGCCTCAAGCGCATGGGATCGCCGAGCACCCGGACGGGCATGTCCGCGTCCAGATCGAGAAGCAGCTCGTTGCCGTTCCTGCGGGCCGTGGGCGCGACGATCTCGCACACTTCCCTCACCAGGCAGGGCAGATCGAAGGACTTCCGCTCCACGTCGAGCTTGCCGGCCTCGATCTTGGCCAGATCGAGAATCTCGTTGATCAGCCCCAACAGATGGGCGGACGATGTCTTGACCTTGGCCAGGCACTGCCGGACCTGGCCGAGGGAAGAAGAGTTCAGCGCGATATCGGTGAATCCCATGATGGCGGTCATGGGCGTGCGGATCTCATGGCTCATGCGGGCCAGGAAAAGGCTCTTGGTCCGAGCGGCCAGGGACGAGGCCTCCCGCTCCAGCTTGAGCTGGCGGATGCGGTAGGCCAGTGGCAGGGACATGAGCACGGCCTCGACCGCCAGGGCCAGATTGAACCCCATGGAGTAGCCCAGGCTGGTCCATCCCACGACCGTGGCGGCGAAAATGAAGAAAAGCACGGAGACGAGGCTCCAGGCCATGAGCAGAATGCAGCCGGGCCAACGCCCCTTGAAGCAGCTGGACAGGCTGACGCCGAAACCCATCAGGAAGACCGTAACGTTGAAGACGAGGTTGAACATCGTGTGCATGTGCGAGGAGGGCAGCAGCGGCCCGAGCACGACGAGAGCGCCCGTGGGGAAGGCCCAGGCCAGAAGCACCCGGTCCCAAACGGGATGGTCCCGGCGCGTCTCCAGATAATCCCGCAGAAACAGGCACATGGACACGGCGCAGATGTTGATGGACGTTGCCGCGACCAGGGCTTGCCCCTCGTAGCTGAAGAACGGCGTCCACATCTTGTTGGAGAAGTAGCCCAGCAGGGCGGCGTGAAAGACCACGAACCAGAGGTAGGAGCGGTCGCGCAGGTAGAGGAAGATCACGAAATTATAGACGATCATGGCCAACAGCACGGCGAAGAAAGCGCCGAAGGCCAGGCTCCTCAGACTGTTCTCGGATAGACAGCGGTTGCGCTCGCAGGCCGATGGCCTGACGAAAGTCACGCGTTCGCTGAACACCCTGAAATAGTACGTATGGCTTTGCCCGTCAGCGATAAGCGGGATGAGCCGACCTGCGCTGGTGGTCCCGAAACGGTGGGAGGTGTGCTGCCAGAGGCTGCCGTCCGGTCCGGGCCGTTGCAGGGGGGAAAAGAAGTCCAGGGTTCGCACGTAGGCCCAATCGGGATCGAAGTACCAATCCTGACCGGGATCGAGCCGCAGGGTGAAGCGGAACCACCACGCGGAGTCTGCCATGCCGAGGTTGAAGGACGTGTCCAGGACCGGCCGGAAGGCCGTGGAGCCGGCCACCTGTCCGATCTCGTCCAGGGTGCGGGTCTTGTCCTCCAGCACCTCAAGATAGGGCCCTAGGGCCAGAAGTGATTGACCGGACGGGGGGGACGCCTCCAGCACCCGCAGTTCCTCGAACGAGATAGGCTTGCTGTCCGGGTCGGGCTCCGGAATCCACGCCAAGCGGGGATCGGCCCGGATCACGGGAGGACAGGCCAGGACCGCGAAAACCGCGCAGACAGTCATGACCGCCCGCAGGATGGCCGTCCGCGACGACGGACACAGCGAACGACGATGCAGGCGGGGGGAGCCCCCCGCCTGCGCTGTATTTTGCTTCTGCGCCACCCCTTTTTCCGGAATATTCGGGTCCGGATTTCCGCGAGGAGTCAGCGGACTCCTCGCGCTTCCGTTTACTTCCTCGCTGAGCGACCCGAATTCCAAGGTACGGCCGTTCCCCGCACGTCGCATCTGCACCCCCTTCCCGGCAGAAACCCGAACCGGGACCGCATCAGGCGTGCATGACGTTCTGGTTGGCTATGTCCGTGTCGATCATCAGATTGACCAGGGTCGAACCCGCATACCCCGAATAGTGGTTGTACTGCCGCCCGTCGGCCCCGGTTTCCACCCCGACATGCGTCCAGCCCGTGTCCGTGGTCGTCACGGTGTCGTTGCCGTCGCCGCGCACCCAGAGGGTGTCGGACCCGCCCGTGGTGTCCAGCACGTCCGAGGCCTTGAGGGACAGGGTGTTGGCGTCGTAGGCATCGCCGGTGATGTCCAGATGTTCGATGCCGGTGATCTTCCCCGCCTTGACGAGGCCGGCGAGTTCGAGCGTCACCCCGCCGCCGTCGTGGTCGCCCAGAACCAGGGTGTCGTCTCCGGCTCCACCGTCGAACTTGCCGATGCGCGCTGGCAGGATGGCATTGCTGCTGTCGAGCAGGCCTGCCGTGGACAGGTCCAGATGCAGGATGTCATTTCCGGCATCGCCGAAGAGGGAATCGATTCCACCTCCGCCATACAGCACGTCGTTCCCGGCACCGCCACGAAGCACGTCATTTCCGGCACCACCGCACAGGGTGTCGTGACCGAGGCCGCCATCAAGGGTATCGTTCCCGTCGCCGCCGTGGAGGGAGTCGTTGCCGTCGCCAATCCCGCCGTAGAGAAAATCGTTGCCGGCACCCCCGTCGAGGGTGTCGTCTCCTCTACCGGCGTACAGGTAGTCGTTGCCGACATCCCCGAACAGGACGTCGTTGCCGTCGCCGCCGTACAAGGCGTCGTTGTCGTCCCCGCCGTCAAGGGAGTCGTCGCCCGCGCCACCATCCAGGCGGTCTTTGCCGTCCCCGCCATGGAGGACGTCTTCGTCATCGCCGCCATAGAGTTTGTCATTCCCGCCATCGCCCCACAGCGAGTCGTTTCCGGCATGGCCGTTCAGGGTGTCGTTGCCTTCGCCGCCGTACAGCACATCGCCGCCGGAGTCGTTGCCGCCATAGAGGGAGTCGTTCCCGGCGCCGCCGTCGAGAGTGTCGTCATCGGTCCCGCCGAAGAGGAAGTCGTCTCCGTCACCGCCGTACAGGGAATCGGCACCGAAGAGACCATACAGGGAGTCGTTGCCGATGCCGCCGTAAAGCGTGTCGGCTCCGTCTCCGCCATCGAGGAAGTCGTCGCCGTCATCGCCGTTCAGGACGTCATCGCCGTTCCCGCCGCCGAGAGCGTCATTGCCGATGCCGCCATGCAGCGAATCATTTCCGTCATCGCCGAGCATGGTATCGCCGCCGTCCCCGCCGAAAAGAAGATCGTTGCCGAAGCCTCCGGCCAGAAAGTCAATCCCGGCGCCGCCGTCGAGGGTGTCGTCGCCGTCCTCGCCATGCAGACGGTCGTCGCCATCCTCGCCATGCAGGATGTCAGCATCCGCGCCGGCGTTGAGGATGTCGTTGCCGATGCCGCCGTACAACGAATCATTTCCGCCATCGCCGTTCAGGGTGTCGTTGCCTTCGCCACCGTAGAGCACATCGCCGCCGGAGTCGTTGCCGCCGTAAAGGGAGTCGTTCCCGACGCCACCGTCGAGGGTGTCGTCACCGGTGCCTCCGAACAGGAAGTCGTCGCCGTCACCACCGTACAGGGAATCGTTACCGAAGAGCCCATAGAGTGTGTCGTTGCCGGATCCGCCTTCGAGGGTATCCATGCCGTCGCCGCCATCGAAGAAGTCATCGCCGTCACCGCCATACAATGCGTCGTCACCGGCTGCGGCCTTCAAGACGTCGTTTCCGGCTCCGCCATGCAGGGTGTCGTTGCCACCGCCTCCGTCCAAAGAGTCGTGCCCATCGCCGCCATCCAGAAAATCATGCCCCAGCCCTCCTATCAGAGTATCGTCGCCGGCCAGGCCGGAGAGCGCATTATCCCTGCTGTCGCCCGCGAGCACGTCGTTGTGGTTGGAACCGATGACGTTCTCGATATTCATGAGCACATCGCCCTGTGCGTGGTTTCCCGAGCCGCCGCCTACCTGGGGGCCTGCAAGGCGCAGGCTCACGTTCACCCCGGCGATGCTGGAGCTATAATCCGCCGTGTCGATGCCCGCGCCGCCGTCCAGGGTGTCGGCACCGGCCCAACCGCGCAGAGTGTCGTCGCCATCGAAACCAAAGACGTGAAAGGTGGAGGAAAGATCGACGTCACTCGCCAGATCGATCAGATCATCGGCCATGTCGGTTCCCAATACCTGCACCACGGCGCTTGCGGTTGAAGGGGTGTCACCGTATTCGCTGGAGCTCATGAACCCTCCCTGGATATGGAAACGTATCAGATGGATGAAATGCATCTTCCGGCGGGTCGCCCTGCCGGAAGATGCTTCGAAGCAGGTGTCCTCGCGCGCTCAGACATTCTGTCGGAGCGCGCCACAGAGCACCTACGCATGCACGACATTCTGATTGGCCAGATCCGTGTCGATCATCAGATTGACCAGGGTCGAACCCGCATACCCCGAATAGTGGTTGTACTGCTGCCCGTCGGCCCCGGTCTCGGTGCCGACAAGGGTCCAGCCCGAATCCGTGGTCGTCACGGTGTCGTTGCCATCGCCGCGCACCCAGAGCGTGTCCGTCCCGCCCGTGGTGTCCAGCACGTCCGAGGCCTTGAGGGTCAGGGTGTTGGCGTCGTCGGCGTCGCCGGTGATGTCCATGGCCTCGATGCCGGTGATCTTCGCCGCCGTGACCAGGCTTGACAGATCGAACGACACCCCGCTGCCGCCGTGGCTGTCCAACACCAGGCTGTCCGTGCCGGTTCCGCCATCGAGCTTGCCGATGCCTGCCGGCAGGATGGTCCCGCCGCTGTCGAGGAGTCCGGCGGTGTTCAGGTTCAGATGCAGGATGTCATTGCCGGCATCGCCGAACAGGGCATCGATTCCCCCGCCGCCATGCAGCACGTCGTTGCCGTCGCCACCTCGCATGGCGTCGTTTCCGCCGCCGCCGTTAAGGCTGTCGTCGCCCGCGTTGCCCACAAGACTGTCGTTGCCGGCCCCGCCGATCATGGTGTCATTGCCCGCGCTCCCGGTGACGTAGTAGCCGCTACCGATGGCGTCCGAAAGATCGGCAGAGGCATCGAGGTTCAGGGCCTTGCCTGCGGTGAGCGCATCGGCGTGGATGGCCACCACCCGCGTCGGGGAGTAGAGGTTGTTCGTCGCAAAGCCATCAATCGTGATTATGGTGGTGGCCGCATCGCCCAGAACGATTCTCTCCACGCCGGTCACGTGGTCCAGGGCATGGGCGGCGTTCGGGTCCGCAGCATTGTAGGTGTAGTCCAACTGATCAATGCCGACCCCGCCGTCGATGACGTCCGCGTTGGTCATATTTGCGCCCATGACGAACCTGTCGTCGCCGCCCAGGCCGGAGAGGGTATTGTCGTGGCTGTCGCCGATGAATACGTCGCCGTACTGTGAACCGATGGCATTCTCGATGCCAACCAGCGTATCTCCCGCAGCGTGATTGCCAGTGCCGCCGCCGGTCTGGCCCGTGGCCAGGCCCAGGTCCACATTCACCCAGTTGGTGCTGGCGCTGTAATCGACCGTATTGTTGCCGCCGCCGCCGTCAATGGAGTCCGCCCCGGCCAGTCCGGCCAGGTTGTTGTCATTGCCGTCGCCCAGGAGCGTGTCGTTGAAGGCGGAGCCGATGACGCTTTCAATGCTGACGAGCGTATCGCCCACAGCGTGGTTGCCCGCGCCGCCGCCAGTCTGGACCGCAAGGTTCAGGTCCACAAACACCGCCGCGCTGCTGGTGCTGTAGGCTGCCGTGTCGTTGCCGGCTCTGCCGTCCAGCAGGTCCGCGCCGCCACCTCCTTCCAGGACGTTGTCATTGCCGTCGCCCAGGAGCGTGTCGTTGTACTGCGTCCCGATCACACCCTCGATGCCTACCAGCGTGTCGTCCAAAATCTGAACAACACTAAGGCTCAGGTCCACAGAGAGCGCCGCGCTGCCGGCGCTGTAGTCCACCATGTCGCTTCCCGCCCCGCCGTCCAGGAGGTTCGCCCCAGCCCCGCCAACGAGCGTGTCGTTGCCGTCGCCGCCAAGGAGCGTGTCGTCGCCGTCGCCGCCAAGGAGCAGATCATTGCCCATGCCGCCGTCCAGGCTGTCGTTGCCCGCGCCGCCGTCCAGGGTGTCGTTGCCGGCCAGGCCGCTGATGATGTCGTCGCCCCCGCGGCCCTCGATGAGGTTGTGGCTGGTCATGTACCAAGGTTCATCCGAATTGCGGCCGGTCAGCGTGTCGTTGTGCTCGGACCCGTACAGGCCGTCCATGTACCAGAGCTCGTCGCCGTTTTCCTCGCCCGTGCCGACCTGACGGCCGCCTTGCTGGATGTCCAGGCTGACGTTCACGCCCGAGGCTGCATTGACGTAGGAGGCTATGTCGTAATCCAAGCCTCCCCAGATGAAATCAGCCCCCAGGCCGCCTTCCAGCGTATCGTTATTATTCACGCCCCACAGCGAGTCATTGCCCTCGCCGCCGATCATCAGGTCGTTGCCGTCAACGCCGTACATCTCGTTGTTCTGGTGGTTGCCGATGAGCGTGTCGTGTCCGTTCGAGCCCACGGCATTGACGATGCCGGTGAGGATGTCGCCCGTGGCGTCGTCGCCGCCGGGCTTGCCGGGCTGGACCATCAGGTTGCCGTCCGCGTCCAGGCCCTGCAGGCGCAGGTCGAGATAGACGCCCTGCCAGCTGACATCGAAGTCGCCGTGCCAGGTGAGCTCGTAGCTGGCGCTGGTGGTTGTGCCGTTGCCGATGAGGCGGTCGGCGCCCATGCCGCCGACGAGCGTGGACCAACTCCGGCCGCATTCGTGGCTGGCGTCCAGGGTGTCGTTGCCCGCACCGCCGATGAGGAGATCCTGATTTCTGTCGGCGCTGCCGTCGGGGTTGTAGCCCACCAGATAGTCGTCGCCGGCGCCGCCCCAGATGGAGTCGATGCCGCGGCCGCCGTAGATCGTGTCATTGCCAGCATCGCCGAAGAGCGAGTCTTCCCTGTCGCCGCCATAGACGAGATCGTCGCCGTCGCCGCCGCGGATGGTGTCGTAGCCCGCGCCGCCGTCGATGGTGTCGTTGCCGCCGTAGCTGAAGATGACGTTGCTGCCGGCGTTGCCGAGGATGGAGTCGTCGTAGGCGGAGCCGTTGACGTCCTCGATGCCCGTGAGGATGTCGCCCGCGGCGTGGTTGCCCGCGCCGCCGCTGGTCTGGGCCGTGGTGCCGTCCTGCTTGTTCAGGTCCACGTTGACCCAGGCGCTGCTCGCGCTGTAGTCTGCCAGGTCGCGGGTGCCCGTGCCGCCGTCCAGCCTGTCGGTGCCGGCCCCGCCGACGAAGGTGTCGTTGCCCGCGCCGCCGATGAGCGTGTCGTCGCCGTCCAGACCGATGAGATGATTGCTGCCGGCATCGCCGACGATGCTGTCGGCGAAGGCCGAGCCAATGACGTTCTCGATGCCGATGAGCGTGTCGCCCTCGGCGTGGTTGCCAGCGCCGCCGCCGGTCTGGGCCGTGGTCCCGTCCTGTTTGGTCAGGTCCACGGTGACCCAGCCTGCGCTGTCGCTGTAGTCGGCGAAATCCCGGCCGATGCCACCGTCGAGCAGGTCGAGCCCTGCCCCGCCGTGCAGGGTGTCGTTGCCCGCCCCGCCGGTGAGCGTGTCGTTGCCGGCCAGGCCGACGAGATGGTTGCTGGCCGCGTCGCCGACGATGCTGTCGTTGTAGGCCGAGCCGGTGACGTTCTCGATGCCGATGAGCACGTCGCCCTCGGCGTGGCCACCGATCTGAGTGGCGCGGGTCAGGTCGATGTCCACGGCCGCCGTGCTCGCGCCGTAATCCACGGTGTCGCCGCCTTCCTGGGTGTACAGCCAGGGAGTTTGCGATGCGTACGTATGCCCGCCACCGTCCAGGGTGTCCGCGCCGGACCCGCCGCGCAGGATATCGTTGCCGTCGAAGCCGTAGACGTGGAACTTCATATCCGCCCGGGCATAGTTGGCAACGGGTATAAGGTCGTCGCCGTGGCCCGTGCCCCAGACCTGCACCGTAGTGTTATGAATGCGGAAGGTCGCCGGGCCGGTGGTGTTGACCCCATCCGTGACCGTGAAGACAAAGGAGTCGTCCTCGAGGACCAGGGGCGTTTCCTGCTGGACTTGGGGGACGAAGCGGAAGGTGACGCGGTCGTTGTCGAGGTCATCCTGGGTGAAGACGGCGTCGGAGAAATCCGTGACCGCTTCGCCGTTCAGGTACAGCTCCCCGTGGGCCGGGGCGTGCGTCACGAAGTACTTCAGGTCCGCAGGACCGGTCGTGTCGTCCGTGGTCTGCAGATGTTCGGTCAGGGACTCGGTGGCGTCGTCGTCCACGAACAGCACCGTGTTGCCGGCGATAATCGGCGCGTCGTTCAGATCGGAGTCCGCGCCCACTTGCGTCTCGACGTACATCCGCACGGTCTCGCCGTCCTTGACAGCCTCGTACAGTCGGTACGTCTTGCCGTCGCCCAGGTCGCGGACCCCGTCGAGCTGGGTCCAGGCCCAGGAGTCGCCGGCAAAATTGACCGTATCCCCTTCGTCGCCCGTGACGATGAGGGCCATGAGCCCGCTGCCCGCCGGGTCGGCCACGCCGTTCTTGACGATGGCGTCGCCGTTGGCGGTCAGCCCCTCGCCCGCGCCGGTCAGGTCGATGCGCTCGATGCCCGTCACCGTCGTGGAGGATGTGATGTCGAGCTGCGCGTCCTCAGAGAGGAGCACATCGAAGCCCGTGCCGCCGTCCACCGTGTCGCCCGCGCCGGCGTGGATCAGGTCGTTGCCCTCGCCGCCCAGGAGAAGGTCGTTGCCCACGCCGCCGAAGAGCGTGTCGTTGCCCGTGCCGCCGTCCAGGGTGTCGTGGCCAGCCAGGCCGCTGATGATGTCGTCGCCGCCGCGGCCTTCGATGTGGTTGTGGGTGCTCAAGTAACTCTGACCAGCTCGATCATCCGAATTGCGGCCGGTCAGCGTGTCGTTGTGCTCGGACCCGAACAGGCCGTCCATGTACCAGAGCCTGTCGCCGTTTTCCTCGCCCGTGCCGACCTGAAGGCCGCCTTGCTGGATCTCCAGGCTGACGTTCACGCCTGAGGCCGCATGCTCATAGGATGCTATGTCGTAGTCTCTGCCGCCCCAGATGAAGTCCGCCCCCAGGCCGCCCTCCAGCGTGTCGTTGTGGTCCACGCCCCACAGGGAGTCGTTGCCCTCGCCGCCGATCATCAGATCGTTGCCGTCAATGCCGTACATCTCGTTGTTCTGGTGGTTGCCGATGAGCGTGTCACTTCCGTTCGTGCCCACGGCGTTGACGATGCCGGTCAGGATGTCGCCGGTGGCGTCGTCGCCGCCGGGCTTGCCGGGCTGGACCATCAGGTTGCCGTTCGCGTCCGGGCCTTGCAAACGCAGGTCAAGGTAGACGCCCTGGGAGCTGTATTCAAGGTCGCCATGCCCGGTGAGCTCATAGCTAGCGCTGCTGGTTGTGCCATTGCCGATGAGGCGGTCGGCCCCGGACCCGCCGACGAGAGTGGACCAATCGTCGTAGTAGCATTCATGGCTGGCATCCAGGGTGTCGTTGCCCATGCCGCCGATGAGGAGATCCTGATCACGGTCGGCGGTGCCGTCGGGGTTGTAGCCCACCAGATAGTCGTCGCCGTCGCCGCCGAATATGGTGTCGATGTCGTTGCCGCCGTAGATGGTGTCGTTGCCCGCCCCGCCAAAGAGGGAATCCTCATGGGTGCCGCCGTCGATCCAGTCGTTGCCGGAGCCCCCCATGATGGTGTCCCAGCCGGCGCCGCCATACATGGTGTCGTCGCCGTCGCCGCCCCACAGGCGGTTGGAGTAGACGTCGCCCTTGATGACGTCATTGAAGCGCGAGCCCAGGACGTCCTCGATGCCGACCAGGGTGTCGCCCTCGGCGTGGCCGCCGGACTGGGCGCCGGTCCGGGTGAGGTCAACGTTCACGGCCCCGTCGCTGGCGCTGTAATCGGCCAGGTCGCGTCCGGCCCCGCCATCCATATAGTCGGCTCCGGCCCCGCCGCGCAGGGTGTCGTTGCCCGCCCCACCCAGCAGGGTGT
>Ga0209066_10001731_pt1 | contig 28153 bp, 22 predicted proteins | sample All_14_2_FD_187198 | JGI IMG/M metagenome (GOLD analysis project Ga0209066, IMG submission 187198) | Freshwater microbial communities in response to fracking from Pennsylvania, USA - Allegheny Zone_MetaG_DW_15 (SPAdes) (version 2) ...
CATTAGTGCTTTTCACTTGAATAATCAATATTCTTTAAGTTTTTCTCTCGCTTTACGAATATAAACAAAATCGCCTTTAATTCGGATGGATTTGAATATATTTACATGAATTGTTCAATAATTAACAACTTTATGGAGTACCTTTTTACGCAAGAGACAAAATTAAGGGTCAGATACGGTGAAACGGATCAAATGGGCTACTGTTATTATGGAAATTATGCCCAATATTTTGAAGTTGGACGAGTAGAAGCATTACGTGCAGTTGGAATGTCTTATCGCGACATGGAAAATGATGGAATCATGCTTCCCGTTTCAGAATTCACTGTCAAATACCTCTCTCCTGCTCTATATGATGATGAATTAACAATCACAACACGAATCACCGCCGTGAATGGCGCACGAATCGAATTCGAATACGAAATCAGCAATCAACAAAATAAAAAGGTTTCAACTGCTAAAACAACCTTGGTATTTGTTTCAAATGAAACAATGCGCCCAGTTCAAGCACCCGAAAACTTCCTCAAACTTCTTCAAGCATATGTCAAACAATAATACATCTCCTTTTACTTTCATCCCTTTTCAGAAAGCAATTATCGATTCGTTCGTTTCGACACGTGACAAGGAGACGAAAATTGGTCAAAATACTGAGGTCAACGGACTTTCCAATAAGGTTCAATACATTATCCTTGGCATCGAAGAAGATTTGGGGCCACAAGCAAATGGTGGATTACCTGGATCTAAAAATGGTTTCAAAGCTTTTCTTCAGCGCTTTTTAAACATGCAAGCCAATCGATTTTTAAGTGGTGAGAACATCGCTATTATTGGCAAAATTCAACAAGAAGTAGATTTTAGCACTATTGAAAATGCTCGTGAACACATTGTAAAACTTGACGAACTTGTTGTTGAAACACTTCGTCCTTATGTTGAAGCTGGAAAAATTCCAATTGTTATAGGTGGTGGACACAACAATGCCTACCCTCTTATTAAAACAGTTTCAACTGTTTTACACGAAAAAATGCAAGTGGTAAATTTAGATCCACACGCTGATTGTCGAGCTGAAGAAGGTCGTCACAGTGGAAATCCTTTCTCTTACGCCAAATCAAATGGATTCATGGAGGATTACACCGTTTTAGGCTTGCACAAAGCTTATAACAGTGAGTATTTGCTTTCCTATCTCGATTCAAATGAGTTTCAATACACATTTTTCGATGACTATATTGGTAACCCAGAGCTATACAGAAAAGACATTTTAGAAGTTGCAGAAGAACTAAGTGATTCAACTGCTATTGGAATTGAACTTGATTTAGACAGCATTCAATACATGCCAAGTTCAGCTTTTAGTCCAAGTGGAATTTCCGTTGAAGATGCACGTTTCTACGTTCGTATCATGGGTTCAGTCGACAATGTTCGCTACTTGCATTTACCCGAAGGTGCACCAAAAAACAGTGAAGAAGAAAAGGTAATTGGCAAAGCCTTAGCGTATTTGGTTTGGGAATTTTTGTATGCTCAAACGATAATTGATTAGAACTAACCTTGTTCTTAAATCTTTCGTTATATTTAAAGTTATGGTAATTGATAAAAATAATTGGACTATTCGCGGATTTATACGATCATTTTTTCCGTTCCAATTAATTTTAGGTCAACTTAAATACAACCTGATTTCTCTTTTTTACTGGACGCTCCTCTTTTTAATCGTTTCTGATTCGTTCGGTTCAGCGTTTGGAGTTCCCTTTTTGTTTTTCTCACCAGAATACCATGGCGAAGTAAATGAATGGGCATTTCTCTTTGTTGGATTTAGTTTTGGTGGATTCACCATGGCATTTAATACTTACAGTTATATTAAGCTTGGACCCAGATATCCCTTTTTAGCTGCGGTTTCACGTCCTTTTTTAAAATTTTGTATCAATAATTCATTCATCCCTTTGTTTTTTATCATTTACTATTTAAGTCAAATGATTTCTTTTCAACGAGCAGATGAATTAGCTAGTGCGACCAACGTTTTTCTCTATTCAATTTCATTTCTAGCTGGATTTACTGTATTTATCACCCTATCAATTTTCTACTTTTTCCCCACCACAAAAGACACAGAGGTAACGGTCAATCAAGAACAATCATCCAATCCAATTGCCTCTGTTGTAAGCCAGAAAATCAAATGGTACAACTATTTCCGATCAGAAACGAAGCGCACTTATTTATACATTGGAAAAGGACTTAAAATTTATCAAAGTCGCAGCGTCAGTCACCTTGAACAAGAATTGATTGAACGAATTTTTGCAAAAAACAGAATTAACGCCACCATTTTTGAAATCCTTACCATTACTGCATTCTTTATATTTAGCATGTTTCGCGATAGTCAATGGATGGAATTTCCTGCCGCAATGAGTATTGTATTGCTCTTCACTATCATTCACATGCTCTTCAGCGCTATGATGTCGTGGTTTCACCGTTGGACCTACCCTATCATCTTTTTCATTGTGATTGGAATGAATTTCCTAAGTACTAGAACACACTTTTTCAAATACATCAATTACGCTTACGGTTTGGATTATAGTGAAAATAAATTGCAGGATTTCAGCATGGAAAATATTCGTTCGAAAGCCGAAAACTATAATTCGATTGAAAATTCAAGAACTAATTACACCTCAATTCTTCAAAATTGGCATACTCAAACGAATAAAGAGAAACCAAAATTGATTATTGTCAACACATCTGGAGGAGGCTCTAGAAGTGCCTTATGGACATTCAGCGTACTTCAAAATTGCGACAAGGAAACGAAGGGTGAATTAACGAAACACCTGCAAATGATTTCTGGCGCATCGGGCGGAATGGTCGGTGCAGCTTATTTTAGAGAGCTTCTTTTGCGCAGTCGAACGGGGAAATTATTAAATCTTTACAGCCCAGAATACAAAAACAATCTCAGCAAGGATTTATTAAATAAATTGGCTTTTAGCGCTTCAACCAACGACCTTTTTGTTCGTTTCCAAAGCATGACACACAACGGCTTTAGCTACACAAAGGACCGTGGCTATGCTTTTGAAGAGCATCTTCATGAAAATACCAATCAATACATGCGTCATGATCTAGGTTATTATGAACAACCCGAGAAGAATGCAACCATTCCTGTCATGATTTTCTCTCCAACAATTGTAAATGATGGTAGAAGATTAATCATTTCTTCTCAGTCCTTAAGTTTTATGACTGAGCCTGGTGATTATTTAAATCAAATTGCCAATTCGCATGAAAACATTGATTATCAAACTTTTTTCAAGGATAATTCTCCACAAAACATGCGTTTTTCAAGCGCACTAAGAGCAAGTGCTTCCTTCCCTTTCATCATGCCGATGATTACTATGCCTACCAAACCAGAAATGCAATTAATGGATGCTGGAATTCGCGACAATTATGGTTTTAGAACGACTGCAGATTTTTTATATAATTTGCGCGATTGGATTGAAGAAAACACGAGTGGTGTTATTATCATTGAAATTAGAGACACCAAGAAAATTCTCAACAATGAAAACTACATGCCTGTTTCGTTTATGGATAAAATCACGCTACCATTCGGAAACATGTACAATAATTTCCCCCGTACGCAAGATTTCGATCAAGAGCAACTCATGAAAATTGGTTTGAAAAGCTTTCCGTTCAAAGTGGACATTGTCACTTTCAACTTGAGAGAAAAGAAAGACGATCGCATTTCCTTGTCGTGGCATTTAACCAAACAGGAGAAAGTAAAAATCGAACAGGCATTTCACAGTATGAGCAATCAATTCGCTCTAAAACGCTTGAAAGAACTAATGAAAAACCAGTAATTACTTCACTTGCACTTTAGAAACGTTATCAACACTTACAACCTTATTAATCAATGTACATGATTCTGGTTGAGGTGCCTTGCTTGGTGTGTAGGTAAAGAAAATCTTCATACCATTCACCTTAAATGCTTCGTCTAAATTTACTGGATACAATTTCACCAATTGTCCATCTTCTGTTGTTTCAATCAACGCGGGACAACCTTTATATTCAGTTCTAACAATCCCAGAAGTTACGTCATCATTCGCAATTGACTCTGAAGTAGTGTTTACGTCGGCTGCTGTTTTTGTGGTTGTAGCACATGATGCTAACACACATACAGTAAAGATTAAGGTTAAAATTTTCATATCGTTTGTTTTTGTTTGTCGTTCAATTTCGTGCCAAATTAAGAAAAAACAATTCAAAAACACTATTGCCCAATCAAAACTAAATCCTGAATAATCAAGCCTTTCATTTTTTTCTTGATAAAAAAACGAAACAAAAAAATCAAGGGCTGTGTATTTATGTTGAAGCACCATTCATAATTATGCTAACGTTTTTAATTCTGTGCGCTTCATTTTGTGTTCTCCATAAAGCGGGATATTGTCTGTGATCTCCTACGGAGCTACCTCCAATATCAACCACTTTATGTTCAAACCACAAAAACCTTAAATACAAGGCCCACTTTATTCTTTAACGTTTTTTTCAACGTTTCAAACCTTGCAATTTTCGATCTCTTTTTCAAAATCAGAAAAGCACTTATACAATTAAATAAACACTTGAAATTATCAATCAGTTTAAATATAGAGATGAAGCTTTCATGCATTTTACTGTTACTAATGATTTCAAAAAGTAACACAAAAAAAAAGAGGCTCCAACTGAAGCCTCCCTTTTCTTAACCTGTAGATGTTAATAATTGATCCGTTCATGCTGTAACGCAAGTAAATTAAAAAGGTTTCAACTTTATTTACACTAATTAACATTCTTGCATGGATAAAGAAGTAACTCATTGAATAAAAGCTTCTCAAAGTGCTCTACATTTGTTTCGAATGAACGACCAAAAAGAAATAAAAGCTTTAATCCATTTAATCGATGATCCCGATGAGAATGTGTATTTGCACGTGCGTGATCAATTGCTTAAATATGGACCGAATGCTATTCCGTATTTAGAATCTTCTTGGGAGCATGATCAATTTGGTCTAATTTTTCAATCACGGATTGAAACACTCATTCATGAAATACAATTCGACGAGGTTAAAAATGAGTTGACCAATTGGGTAAACTCTTCTGAAAAGGATTTGTTACTTGGTGCGATTACCATTGCACGTTATCAATATCCAGGATTGGATGAACAAGTCATTCATGAAACCATCCAGCAATTGCGCAGAGATGTTTGGTTAGAATTGAATGATGACATGACAGCCTTTGAACGTATTAAAATATTCAATAAGGTATTTTTTGACATTTATAATTTTCATGGTGATGCGAAGAATTTTCATTCGCCCATGAATTCTTGTATTAATACAGTTATTGAATCGAAAAAAGGGAATCCACTGAGTCTGTGCTTGATTTATAGTGTTGTCGCCCAATCATTAGACATGCCAGTTTACGGGGTGAATTTGCCCAATCATTTCATTTTGGCTTACATCGATGAAAATGGTTCTTCGCATTTCTTAACCGACAAGAATGAATATGGTGTGTTGTTTTACATCAATGCTTTTTCTCGCGGTAGTATTTTCAACACAAAAGACATCACTGAATTTTTGGATAATCTTGGTTTACCACACGAAAGAAGTTATTTCGAACCGTGTTCTAATTCAGATGTGATTCGTAGAATGATTACCAACCTCATCGCCTCATTTCAACAAGTTGGGAACAGCGAGAAAGTGAATGAGCTGACGATCTTAAGAGATCTAATTCCATAAGGATTCGGGATTCAGAATTTGGAATTAGTAGTTTGGGATTCATCCCACTCGCTATTTTATCTCTACCTTAATTTTAAAACGCTCCAATTCCTTAAACAATTCAGTTGTTGGATTTACTTTCATTGTTTTAGAAGGCATTTTTACTTCAATTTCATCGAGGGGATCGAAAATCATGAAGTTCAAATTACATTTTCCTTCGTAGGCATTGAAGATCTTGAATAAATCGGTAATCATTACCTGATCCAAGTCCTTGGTTGCCACCTTCACATTCACACTGCTTGCTTTAGATTCCTTTAAATTCTGAAGTAAATCTATCGTACTGATATTGAATTCCAATTCTGCTCTTCTTGGAGGTTTTTCGATGCGACCTTTAATGGCAACAAAAGTTCCTGGAACAAGGAAATGTTTGAATTTCAAGTAATTCTCTCTCCATAAAAAGAGCTTTGCTGAATCGGTATAATCTTCTAATATTAAAGTTCCGAAAGGATCACCATTCTTGGTAATTCGATGTTCCGCATCGCCAACAATCGCAGCAATTAGGATGTCTTTCCCTTGATTTTCTTCCAAAGCATTTAACATGGAAATATTTCCATTACAGAACGCATCTACTTCAATTCGAAAATCGTCCAAAGGGTGACCAGAAATAAAGATTCCAACTACTTCCTTTTCACGCTTCAGTTTGTACATGCTGCTCCATTCAGTCGCCTTTGGAATTTCAGGTTCAGGCATTTTAGTACCTGTTGATTCTCCGAACATGGAAACTTGTGACGAGTTTTCGCTTTCTTGGTGACTAGCACCGAAACGCATCACGTTTTCTAAAAACAATCTTCCTGAATTGTCTTCTTGGAAATATTGGGCACGGTGAACTCCCTTGAATGAGTCAAAACCACCTGCAAAAGCCAAACTTTCGAACGCTTTCTTTGTACAGACACGTAAATTTACTCGTTTCGAAAAGTCGAAAATAGATTGATATGGACCATTTTCTTTGCGTTCAGTGATAATTGCATCCACTGGAGCATTTCCTAAGCCTTTGATGGCACCCAATCCAAAACGAATGGCACCTTCTTTATTTACTGTAAATTGATACGTAGATTCGTTGACATCTGGACCAAGTACTGGAATTCCCATTCGCTTGCATTCTTCCATAAAAAACGACACTTGTTTGATGTCATTCATGTTATTGGAAAGTACCGATGCCATGTATTCTCCAGGATAATTTGCTTTTAAAAATGCCGTTTGATAAGCAATCCAAGCATAACAAGTCGAGTGCGATTTATTAAAGGCGTAAGAGGCGAAAGCTTCCCAATCCTTCCAAATCTTCTCCAACTTTGTAACATCATGTCCCTTTGCTCCTCCTTTTTCAAGGAAGCTCGGTTTCATTTTATCTAGCGTTGGTCGGTCCTTTTTACCCATTGCTTTACGCAAGGTATCGGCTTCACCTTTGGTGAAATCGGCCAATTTTTGCGACAAAAGCATTACTTGCTCTTGGTAAACTGTAATACCGTACGTTTCTTTTAAGTACTCTTCACAATCGTCGACATCATAAACAATAGTCTCTTCACCATGTTTACGTTTAATAAACGAAGGAATATATTCCAAGGGTCCCGGACGATACAAGGCATTCATCGCAATCAAATCGGCAAAAACAGTTGGCTTTAATTCCCGCATGTATTTTTGCATTCCAGCAGATTCATATTGGAAGATCCCTACTGTTTCACCACGTTGGAACAACTCATACGTCAAGGTATCATCAACAGGAAAATCATCTGGAACCAAGTCAATTCCACGATTCTCTTTAACATTTCGAACCGCGTCTTTGATTAAGGTAAGTGTTTTTAGACCCAAAAAGTCCATTTTCAGCAATCCAGCAGATTCTGCAACAGAGTTGTCATACTGCGTGCAATACATATCCGAATCCTTCGCTGTTGCAACTGGAACGTAATTCGTAATATCTGCGGGAGTAATAATCACCCCACAAGCGTGAATTCCAGTATTTCTCACAGAACCTTCCAACTGTCGCGCACGATTCACCACTTGCGATGCTAAATCATGTCCTTGAGAAATTGCTTTCAACTCACGTGCTTTCGCAATTTCGTCTTGGTTGTTTTTTAATTTATCTGCTAATTCTAAATCATCTAGCTTAAACAGTTTCCCCAAAGAAATATCTGGAACCAATTTCGCGATGCGATCGGCATCTGGCAAGGGTAAATCAAGTACTCGTGCTGTATCACGAATAGAAGATTTGGCCGCCATTGTACCGTATGTAATAATCTGAGCCACTTGATTAGCCCCGTATTTATTGATTACCCATTCAATCACTCGTCCACGGCCTTCATCATCAAAATCGATATCAATATCGGGCATGGAAACACGATCTGGGTTCAAGAAACGCTCAAATAGCAAATCGTACTTAATTGGATCAACATTCGTAATTCCGATGCAATAGGCGACGGCGGAACCTGCTGCCGAACCACGACCGGGTCCAACAGAAACCCCCATATCTCTAGCTGCTTGACAAAAATCTTGCACAATCAAGAAGTAACCTGGATAACCAGTACGTTCGATTGTGGCCAATTCAAAGTCTAAACGTTCGCGTATTTCGTCGGTAATTTCAGTATAGCGTCGAGCTGCTCCTTCATAGGCTAAGTGGCGCAAGAAATTATTCTCTCCACGTTTTCCTTCGTCTTCTTCATCTTTTGCGTCAATAAACTCTTCTGGAATATCAAATGCAGGAAGTAAGACCTCACGAGCAAGTCCATAATGCTCGCATTTATTGATGATTTCTTGTACATTTTCAATTGCTTCTGGAAGATCCAAAAACAATTCTTTCATTTCATCCGCTGATTTGTAATAATACTCGTCATTATCTAAACCGTAACGGAAACCTCTTCCTCTGCCCTTTGGCGTTGAAACAAGCTCATTTTCTTTTACGCAAAGCAACACATCGTGCGCCTCAGCGTCCACACGCTCTAGGTAATATGTATTGTTCGTTGCAACAATTTTAACTTGATGTTTTTCAGCAAATCGCAAAAGAACTTCATTAACACGGTCCTCATTTTCTTGACCATGTCGCATGATTTCCAAGTAAAAATCATCGTTGAACTGTTCTTTCCACCAAATTAAGGCTTCTTCAGCTTGCGCTTCGCCCACATTCAAGATCAGATTGGGAATTTCGCCGTACATATTACCAGAAAGCACGATTAAATCCTCTCTGTATTGCTCAATCACCTTTTTATCGACTCTCGGGACATAGTACATTCCTTTGGTGTAGGCAATCGAAGCTAATTTAATCAGGTTATGATATCCTTTTTTATTTTTTGCAAGCAGAACAACTTGATAACCATTGTCCTTTTGACTTTTATCTTCTAAGTTTCGGCAGACATTGAATTCACATCCAATAATCGGCATTATTTCCTTTTTGTGAAATTCTTCACCCGCTTCTTCAGCAAGCGCCCTTTCTGCCTTAAGTTCTTTGTTGTAACCTGCAACCGCTTTTTCGAAATGAAAGGCTGCCATCATGTTTCCAGTATCCGTCAAAGCAACAGCAGGCATATTCAATTCTGCTGTTTTTCGCACCAAACCTTTTACATCAATTGTCGACTGAAGAATTGAAAATTGGGTATGATTATGTAAATGCGCGAATTGCACATCCTCCAAACGCGCTCTATTCGCTTCAAATTCTCCTGAAGCAGATGCTTTTTTGGGTTCTGATTCTTGCTTTAAGCGTGCACTTTCCTCCTTAAGGTTTAGGTGTTTTAAGCCAAATCGACCTATGGGTGCTGGATTAAACGCTTTGTAATCTTCGAGATACTTTTCTTCTTGTTGTAAAAGCGTCAGCGAAAACTCACCACGACGAACCAATTCAAGGAAGCATCTCGTTGTTGCCTCCACATCGGCCGTTGCATTATGGGCTTCATCAAAGGGTTCACCAAAAAGGAAAGCGTGTAACTCCGTTAAAGTTGGTAATTTAAAACGACCTCCTCTACCGCCAGGCAACTTACACATATTCGCTGTGTGCTCAGTACACGTATCTAAAACGGGCATTGAAGCCATTGGAGAAGAGGTGTTCAAACGAACAAACTCGCAACCAATGACATTGACATCAAAACCAACATTTTGTCCAACAACAAATTTCGCTTTTCCCAATGCTTCATTGAAGCGCGCCATCACCTCATCTAGGGGATCACCAAATTTGGCTGCAAGTTCAGTTGAAATACCGTGAATTCGCTCAGCATCATACGGAATATCGAAGCCATCAGGGCGAATAAGGAAGTCTTGATGTTCCAACAAACGTCCCATGTCATCATGCAGTTGCCATGCGATTTGAATAACGCGCGGCCAATTCGTTGTATCCGAAATTGGTGCGTTCCAGTCGCGCGGTAAACCAGTTGTTTCCGTATCAAATATAATGTACATGAACCTTGGGAAATTTGAGGTATAAAGATATGAAATTGTCGGTCGTCAAATTTTAAAACTTTTCAACAAGGCACAAAAAAAACCGCTCTTTCGAAAAAGAGCGGTTTCTGTATAAAATCGTTTGATCTTAGTTCTTTGTTGGAGCACCTGAAGTGTTCGTAGGTGTACCGTTTTCTGGAGCTGGACTAACAGTTCCTTTGATGTAGATAACTTTCTCTGGAGCGTTAACTGCATTCGAAGTAATTGTAACGTTTTTGTTGATTACTCCTGGACGGTTTGTATCATACTTAACTTTAATAGATGCTTTCGCTCCTGGTGCAATTGGTTCTTTCGGCCATTCTGGAACTGTACAACCACAAGATCCTTTCGCGTTAGAAATAATCAAAGGTGCGTTTCCTGTATTTTTAAATTCAAATGTACATGTTCCATCAGCACCATATTTTACTGTACCGTAGTCATGTGTTTCTTTTGTGAAATCGATTTTAGCTCCACTGTCTTGAGCCATTGCTTTGTTTGCAGAAGTCAATGCAACTAGCATCAACAATAAAGAAAAGATTACTTTTTTCATAGTTTTAATTTTTTAGTGTTTTAATGAATCAAATTTAATAGATGGATTGAACTTGTTAATTTGTTTAACACATCGTTAACAAGATTTTTTTTTACTTATTTGATTGGCTTTGGTTCAACATAAACTTTGATCCGCAGCTTCTCGGTTTTCTTTTTGGTATTGGTTTTCAGGTAAATGATACGATCTTGATAAAATGATTTTCCTTCAGTATCAAAGGTTAATTTAATCACACCTTGTTTTCCAGGTTGAATTGGTGCCTCGGGCAAAATTAACTTTGTGCACGTGCATGCCACCGAATAACCATCAAATATCAAGGGAATAGTTCCTGTATTGGTAAAAACAAATTCGTGTTCTAATACTTTGCCTTCATTTGTGCTCGGAAACTTGTGCACAGACTGCTTTAAACTAAATTCCGCCACCTGACCGAAGCCAAGGGCGGAATTCAATGCTAATATTATGATCGCGAATAATAGCCTCATCTTAATTGTTTGCAGGAACGCCAGAGTTGTTTACTGGTGCTGTTCCTTCTGGTGCAGGTAGGACATTTCCTTTGATACGAATTACTTTCGTTGGTTCGTTCACTGCATTTGATGTGATAGTCACACTTTTATTGATAGCACCTGGTCTTTTGGTGTCATACTTCACTTTGATTGTTGCTTTAGCTCCTGGAGCGATTGGCTCTTTCGGCCATTCTGGAACTGTACAACCACAAGATCCTTTTGCATTAGAAATGATCAAAGGAGCATTTCCTGTGTTTTTAAATTCAAAACTACATGAACCGTCTGCACCGTATTTAATTGTACCATAGTCATGCGTTTCTTTTGTGAAATCGATTTTCGGTCCACTTTCAATTTGAGCTGCTGCTTTGTTGAAAGACATTACCGCCATCAACATCAATACTAAAGTAAATACTGCTTTTTTCATGATTTTAATTTTTTATAAATTCGTTCTAAACAAATGTAAGATAAGATATTAATTCGTTTTTCTTTTTAACAGAACGTTAACAGCGCTTATTTTTTGGCTATTTCGTCCATTTTCTTTTCGATGTATTGGTCAAAATTCAAGTGATTATTTTTCAATCGATCTTTGATTCCAGCACGCTTATCCTTGTCCATCGATGGATTCTCTTTCAATAACAGTTCGTAGAAATAACGCACTTTCGCAGAATCTCTTGGCTGCATAAAAATATCGTAACTACTTCCTTGACTTTCAAGAATCATCGCACGATTAACGTATTTAGGGTATTTCTCCAACAGTGTATCGGCATATGCGACTGCTTTTTCATGGACATTCATTCCTGAATATGTCATATGAACTTTATCCAAACATTCAGCTGCGTAAGTGTCCTCAGGATAATTGTAATAAAATGCCAACAAACGATTAATTAATTCAATTCGTGTCAAATTTGGAATTTGCTTGATTTCAGACAAATTGGCTTGCAAACCTTTTAACGAATCCTCCATTTGTTTGATACTACCTCTTAATTCTTCTTTCGAAGGTTTTGGCGCGTCATTTCCATCTTTTTTATCGTTTCCACACGCTGCAAAAATCAACACAACTGTCAATCCAAAAATAAATTTAGTCTTCATAATTATATATTTTACAGAGTTATCTGCCTTTTTTCATGGCAGGAAATTTCATTTTATAATCAACATTGATATCGCCTTTCGAAATATTTTGAAGGCGCTTTGTCAATAAACGTCTTTTCAAAGGTGATAAATGGTCGGTGAACAAAATTCCATCAATATGGTCATATTCATGTTGAATAATGCGTGCTTTGTAGCCATCGAACTTCTCTTCATGGAATTGCCAATTTTCATCGTAGTAAGAAATGTGTACGATTTCCTTGCGGAAAACCTCTTCCCTAATTTTAGGAATGGATAAACAACCTTCTTGAAATCCCCATTCTTCTCCCTCTTCTTCCTCAATAACTGGATTGATGAATACTTTTTTAAATCCAAGCATTCCAACTGCACGCGGATCTGGTTCTTCCTCCTCATCATCTTCGTCATCTGCGAAAGGACTTCCATCCACAATAAATAAACGAATCGCTCTTCCTATTTGAGGTGCAGCCAACCCAACTCCTTGGGCTTTGTACATGGTCTCAAACATATCATCAATCAACTTAGGAAGTTCTGGATATTCCTTAGATATTTCTTCCGCTTCCTTTTTTAAAACCGGGTCGCCGTATGCAACTATGGGTAAAATCATTCTATAAAATTTTATGCAAAATTAATCCTTTCAAGCGAATCAATGAAAAGTGTGTTGAATTATCTAGTAATCTGTGCCAAATAGGACTGTAAAATAATTGCTGCACTTATTTTATCAACCGTTCCTTTCTCTTGACGTTGTTTTTTCTTCATGCCACCATCTATCATAGATTGAAAGGCCATTTTCGAGGTAAAACGCTCATCAACTGATACAATTTTTACTGTTTCGAACTTCTTTTCGAGTGCTTCTTTGAACAAGCGGACATTTTGAGTAATGTGCGTATCTGAACTGTCAAGGTTCTTTGGCTCACCTAAAACAATGGTGGAAATATTTTCCTTTTCCACTAATTCAATCAAGCGATTCATCAAGTTTTGGGTATCTACTGTTTCCAATGGACTTGCAATAATATTCGAAGAATCAGTTATAGCCAATCCAGTTCGTTTCATTCCAAAATCTATCGCGAGTATTTTTCCCATAACACAAATATAGTTTGAGAAATTGATTTGAAAGCAATCATTATCTTTGTTCAAAATTATACAGATGAGATCAATCATTGAAGCAGCTTGGGAAAATCGTGAGCTTTTAAAAGAAAAATCAACCATTGCAGCTATTGAGCATGTAATTGAAGAAATAGATAAAGGTATTATTCGTGTCGCTGAACCAACAGATTCAGGCGAATGGATTGTCAACGAATGGGTGAAAAAAGCAGTTGTAATGTACTTCCCTATTCGTCAAATGGAAACGATTGAAGTTGGACCATTCGAATTTCACGATAAAATGGCACTCAAAACAAATTACAAAGAGTTAGGTGTTCGCGTTGTTCCCCCGGCAGTAGCGCGCTACGGTGCTTTTGTTGCACCAGGTGTGATCATGATGCCATCTTATGTAAACATTGGAGCTTATGTTGATTCAGGTACAATGGTCGATACATGGGCAACAGTAGGTTCATGTGCCCAAATTGGCAAAAATGTCCATTTGAGTGGTGGTGTTGGAATTGGTGGAGTACTTGAACCTTTACAAGCTGCGCCAGTGATTATTGAAGATGATGCTTTTATCGGTTCACGTTGCATTGTGGTGGAAGGTGTTCGCGTTGGAACACAAGCTGTACTGGGCGCTAATGTTGTGTTAACAAAATCTACCAAAATCATCGACGTTACAGGAAATGAGCCAGTTGAAATGAAAGGATATGTTCCACCAAGAAGTGTTGTTATCCCTGGATCTTACATCAAATCATTTCCTGCAGGAGATTTTTCAGTACCATGCGCTTTGATTATTGGACAACGAAAAGAATCAACCGATTTAAAAACATCTTTAAACGATGCATTGAGAGAACACAACGTTGCTGTTTAAGAATTTATATTTGAAATTTTACAAGCCCTTTGATACATTCAAAGGGCTTTTTTTATCCCCATTCTACCTCAACCTGATGCCTTGAATTAAAAAAAATTAACATTTTGTACACTTGTTTTAAACACTTGTTTAAAATAGTTGTTTAATTTTGACGCCATCAATACGTTTGTATGAAAAAAGATGCATCAACAGAAGAGAAAATAAAAGCTGCGGCCAAGGAAGTGTTCCTGGCGAAGGGCTTTGCAGGTTGCTCGTCGAGAGAAATTGCAAAGGCAGCTGGAGAGAATGTCGCTTTGGTGAATTACTATTTTCGATCTAAAGGACAATTGTTTGAATTGATTTTCAAGGCAGCGATGGAGGATTTTTTATTGTCCATGGTCCATGTCTTTAATTCAGAGCAATCGCTAGAGCAGAAAATGCGCATTTTCATTGAAAGAGAATTCGAGTTTTTAACAAAGCATCCTGAACTACCTAGTTTTATTATCAATGAAATGAATCGTGAAGAAGGTTGTGCTGCTGGTGAACACACCATTCATTTTGAGAAAATTGCAGAAACAGGTATTTTCAATGAATGCATTAAAGCTCAGCAAGAAGGTACCATGAGAGAAATTAATCTTATCAGTGTTACCATGCTGATCATGTCCAATTGCCAATATCCAACAATGGCAAAAAATCTAATGAAAAATATACATCAGTTAAATGAGGAAGAATACGCTCTTCAATTAAAAACACATCAAAGCCACGTAACTGAAATGTTGGTCAACTATTTATTTCCAAAAAACAATTCATCAAAATGAAAGCAATGAAATTTAAACTCCTCGGTATTGCTGTTTTTGCCTCTATCCTAAGTTCTTCTGCTCAAGGATTAGATCTTGAAACGTGCTTAAGAATGGCCGACACAGCCAATTTAACCATTCGCAATTCACAGTTAGATGTCACTATCAATGATCGCGAAAGAAGTGCTTACATGTCGGCACGATTGCCACACCTTGCCTTTTCTGGTGATTATAAATACAATGCGATAATTCCAGGACAAGTTGTTCCAGGGGAGTTTTTTGGTGGACCTCCAGGAACATTTTCAACAGTTCAATTTGGGGTTCCCTATAACTTGAGCAATACTTTACAGTTGACTCAAGTACTATACAATCCACAAGTGAATTATGGCTTAACAGCCTTGAAAATCAACGCGGAAATTGTTGACATTCAACGCAGAATGACTGAGCAAGATGTGAAGCAACAAGTTGCTAGTACGTATTTCAATCTTCAAGCGATCAACAAACAACTCAGTTTTGTGAATGGAAACCTTGAAAATATGAGCAAGTTAATTACTAACATGCAAGCCATGGTTGATCAAGACCTTTTGATTCAAACGGAAGTGGATAAATTGGAAATCAATCGTTTGACAATGGTTAACACCAACCAATCACTTTTGGCTTCTAAACAACAGCTTGAGACCTACTTAAAGATTTTAATCGGAATGGATGTGAATAGTCCAATTTCATTGGCTTCAGACAATTTAGTTGAGAAATCAATTCTAATCGATAATTCAAGCATTGTTTACACCGAAATGGAAATGCTTGCTGCTCAAGAAAAGATGAACAAAGAGGAACGTAAAGGGACAAACATGGCCTATTTGCCTAACCTTTCTTTCTATGCAAGCTACAACTATAATTACAACATGAAGCCCGAAGATGATTACCGCGTAGGAATCGAAGGTGCATTCATTGGTTTGCGATTGGACTGGACCTTGTTTGATGGTTTGGAAAAATTCCACAAGCAAAAAGCAAATGCGATCAATGCGGAAAAAATTCAAAATCAGCAAGCACTTGCGCAGCAACAATTGGATATGAAAGCTACCAATGCAAAACGTCAAATTGAAGTACAAGCGAATGCCTTGACTGTTTCAAAAGAGCAATTGAGGTTGTCAGAAAGAGTTTACGACCAAGCTAAATTAAAATATGAGCAAGGAACGATTTCATCCAACGATTTGATTGATGCAGATAATGGATTACAACAAGCACAAACAAATGTTGTTGCATCTTACATTCAACTGCGTCAAGCTGAATTGGAATATTTAAGATCAATTGGAAGTATCAAATAAGAAATTAAACAGAAAATAAAAAGAAATAAAACGCACAAAATGAACAAACGAATTATTACCATCACAGTTGTCTCCGTTGTATTTGTTGGATTAATCATCGCCAAATTGCTTTCAAACAAGGACGAAGCTGAAAAGAAAATTTACATCCATAACTCAGATGCAGCTGTGTTAGTTGAAGGAGTTTCTCCGACGATGCACACATTTGAAAGCTCTTATAACTTTCTCGGGACATTTGAGGCTTACCGTCAAAATACCATCAGTGCTGATGCACAAGGAAAGTTGATCAAATTATCAATTGAAGAAGGAGATCGCATTACCAAAGGTCAAGTGATCGCGAAAATCGATGATGAATTATTGCGTCTTCAACTAGACAACGCTGAAGTAGCTTTAGAAGGTCAAAAAAATGATGATGCTCGTTACACTAATCTTGGAAAAGACAATGTTGTTTCGGGTGTGCAAGTTGAAAAAACGAAGCTTGGACTTCGTTCTGCTGAAATCCAAAAAAGATTGATCGAAAAGCAATTGAGAAGTACCACAATTACAGCTCCTTTTTCAGGTGTTGTTACGAAGAAAATGGTCGATTTAGGCTCGTTCATTGGAAATGGTACTCCAATAGCTGAAATAACAGATATCTCTTCGTTAAAACTTACTATCAGTGTACCAGAACGTGACATCTTAAAATTTAAATTAGGTCAAAGTGTTGAATTGAAGGCTGATATTTACGGAAACAGAACATTCACAGGAAAAGTAAGCAACATCAGTGTTCAAGCTGATAGATCACACAACTTTAAGATTCAAATCACCGTTCCGAACCAAAAACAAGAATTAATGGCTGGAATGTATGGATCTGCTTCATTAAACAATGATAAAAGCATTACGTCACTTTCCGTTCCAAGAAAAGCATTAATTGGTTCATCGAAAAACCCACAGGTGTATGTTATCCGCAACGGAAAAGCAATTTTAACTTCATTTAGCGCAGGGACTTCTGATGGCGAATTTATTGAAGTAATCAGTGGACTTTCTAAATCGGATCTAATTGTGATCAAAGGACAAGTGAACTTGCAAAACAACTCAAACGTTAAAACGAAATAACAACGCATTGTCATGACATTAACAGAATTATCGATAAAACGTCCTTCCTTCATTATTGTAATTTTTACGATTCTGATTGGAGGAGGTTTAATAAGTTACAATCAACTGAGTTATGAATTACTTCCTGACTTCTCCCCTCCTATTTTAACGGTTACGACTACCTATCCGGGTGCATCGCCTGCAACTGTTGAAAGTCAAGTTGCAAAACCCTTAGAGGATGCCTTAAGTGGACTTGAAAACATTGTAGAAGTAACTGCCTTTTCGTTGGATAACGCTTCAATTGTAATGCTTGAATTTAAAGCATCTGCAAATATTGACAAGTCCTTGGAAGACGCGCAACGAAAGGTAAATAACGTACTCAACAAACTACCAGAAGGAGCAAATACGCCAGTAATTGCTAAAATTGAGCCTAATGCGGCACCCGTTTTACAAGTAAGTGCGGTTGCCAAAAACATGGATGATCGTGATTTCATGGAGTTGATGGATGATCAAATACTACCTTTAATTAAACAAACTAAAGGTGTAGCCGACGTTGTAGTTATTGGTGGTGAAAAGCGCGAATTCAGGGTCAATGTTGACAAGGAAAAAATGAAAATGTATGGTTTATCGATGGCTAGCATTAATCAAGCAATTTCTTCATCAAACGTTGAATTTCCGACAGGTAAATTAAAAGATAGCGAAGAACAAATGACCGTTCGTTTGGCAGGTAAATTTAAAACCGTTGCCGATCTTCAAAACCTAATAGTTTATTCGACCGGGACATCAGTAGTTCGCTTGTCTGATGTTGCGGATGTGGAAGATGGCTCTATAGATCAAATTACCGTTTCTCGCTACAATGGTGCGAATGGTATTGGACTTAGAATTACAAAACAAAGCGATGCCAATGCAGTAGACATGGCAGGTGCAACCAAAGAAAATTTCAAGGAAATTGAAAAGAAATACAAAAAACAAGGAGTTGAATTTACGATTGCAACAGATACATCTGTTCCAACAATTGAATCAGTTGATGCAGTAATCCACGATCTTGAATTAGCGGTTTTATTGGTTGCTGCCGTAATGCTTTTGTTCTTACACAGTTTAAGAAATGCATTTATCGTATTAATTGCCATTCCAGCATCCTTGATTTCCACCTTTGTTGCTATGTACATGTTAGGTTACACACTTAACTTGATGACACTTTTAGCAATGTCCTTAGTAATTGGAATTTTGGTGGATGATTCAATCGTTGTATTGGAAAACATTTATCGCCATTTACAAATGGGTAAAAATCGCCGTCAAGCAGCCTTAGACGGACGAAATGAGATTGGATTTACTGCACTTGCAATTACCTTAGTAGACGTCGTGGTATTCTCACCAGTTATGTTTATTGAAGGAACAATTTCCGATATTTTGAGACAATTCTCAGCCGTCGTTGTTGTGTCAACCTTAATGTCCCTATTTGTATGTTTCACACTTACACCATGGTTAGCATCACGATTTGCGAAAGAGGTTAAATTGAATCCGAAAAATCCGCTTCAAGCAATTTTAATATGGTTTGAGAAACGAGTTGACATCTTTACGAATCAATATGTGAAGTTAGTTGCTTGGTCATTGCGCCACAAAATCATTGCAGGTGTGACAGTTTTGGTCATTTTCTTCGCTAGTATGGCTTCTATGGGATTAGGAATTGTGGGACAAGAGTTCGTTGCACAAGGAGATCAAGGAAAGTTCATGATTAAGTTGAAATATGATAAAAGCGCAACCTTTGAGGAGAACAATACCACTACCCTCGAAATTGAGCAAATGATTTTGGCACAAAAAGACATGGTCGACATCGTTTTTGCGAATGTTGGTGGACCAAGTTCGGGAATGGGGGCTGCAACTTTTGGTGCAGAAAACAAATCCGAGTTAACCGTTAAAATGAAACCTGGGAAGCAAAAAGAAATCCCTACGATTGAATACATGAATGCCATTCGTAATGAAATTGAAGCGAAATACCCGGGAATTGAGGTTAAAGCTTTGAATATTGGAATGGTTGAATCAGAACAAGCGCCAATTGAAATCTTCCTTTCATCAGAGGACACCGATTTATTGATGAAAGAAGCGAGACGTTTAAAAGATGCCATTTTAGAAATAAAAGGAGCAAAAGATCCAACGATTTCAACAGATGACGTTTCTCCAGAAGTTCGTATTGAATTGGATCGAGAAAAAATGGGTCAGCTTGGACTTCCAATCGCAGTGATTGGAATGCAACTTCAGAATTCACTTACGGGTAATGATGATTCACAATTCGACGATAAGGGTCAGGAATACGACATTCGTGTGATGATTGATAAATTTGATCGTAAGAACATTGACGATATCAAATCAATGACCTTCACTGCCAATGATGGGAAACAGGTTCGTTTGAGTGAATTTGCTGATGTGACGATTGAAAATGCAAATGGATCATTGGAGCGTAAAAACAGAATTCCAAACACCACAATTAGAGCCTATGTTTTAGGAACTGCTTCTGGGAACGTTGCAACAGGAATTATTGACTATTTAGACGAAAATCCCTTGGATGAAAATGTACGTATGTTGTGGGGTGGTGAAGTAAAACGTCAAAACGAATCAATGGGTGCCTTAGGTATGGCGATGGGAATTGGATTGATTCTCGTTTACCTCATCATGGTCGCATTGTATGATAACTTTGTGTATCCATTTGTAGTTTTGTTCTCCATTCTTGTTGCCTTGGTTGGAGCCATATTAGCTTTAAATTTAACTTCTTCTAGTATGGGAATCTTCACCATGTTAGGAATGTTGATGCTTTTAGGATTAGTGGCCAAGAACGCCATTTTGATTGTCGATTTCACCAATCACTTGAAAACCGAAGGGAAATCAACTTACAATGCATTGCTAGAGGCTGTGCGAGAAAGAATGCGTCCAATCTTAATGACCACCATTGCGATGGTAATTGGTATGATTCCAATTGCAACAGCGACAGGATCAGGTGCAGAATGGAAAAACGGTTTGGCATGGGTATTAATTGGTGGATTAACCAGTTCAATGTTCTTGACAATCATTGTAGTACCGATGATGTATTACATTGTGGACCGCATTCAAGCAAAACTTTCACGCAAGAAAGCACAGGAATTACACTTCGAAGAAGATCCGATTTAATACTTCGGAATTCATAATTCGGACACCGTTGCAAAGTTTAACAGAAACAATGCAACGGTGTTTTTTTTTGTCCTTTTGTTGAAACGAAGCTGTTAAATCCATTTCGTACAAAATAAAAATCCTTAACTTCGTCCACAACATTTTTATTGTTAGAGATATGAATTACGACCTTATAGTTATTGGTAGTGGACCAGGCGGATATGTAACAGCTATTCGCGCATCACAACTTGGATTAAAAACAGCTATTGTTGAACGTGAATCCCTTGGTGGAATTTGCTTAAACTGGGGTTGTATTCCAACCAAAGCATTGTTAAAAAGCGCAAATGTATTTGAATACATCACACATGCGAGTGACTACGGAATTTCAGTGAAAGAAGCAAAAGCTGATTTTTCTGGAATGGTTGATAGAAGTCGTGGTGTAGCAAATGGAATGAGCAATGGTATTCAATTCTTAATGAAGAAGAATAAAATTGACGTTTTAAAAGGAACTGGAGTTATCAAGGCTGGAAAAAAAGTTGTTGTAACTGCAGAAGATGGAACATCAACTGAGTACACAGCTGACAAAGGTGTTATTATCGCTACAGGTGCTCGTTCACGTGAGCTTCCTAACTTGCCACAAGATGGTGAGAAAATCATCGGATACCGTCAGGCAATGACCTTAAAGTCACAACCTAAGAAAATGGTGGTTGTTGGTTCAGGTGCAATCGGTGTTGAGTTTGCTTATTTCTACAACGCAATTGGTACAGAAGTAACAGTTGTTGAATATTTACCCAACATTGTTCCAATAGAAGACGAAGAAGTTTCTAAGCAATTAGAGAAGTCATTCAAGAAAATGGGAATCAATGTCATGACAGGTTCTTCTGTTGAATCAGTAGATACGAAAGGTAAAGGTTGTGTTGTGACAGTTAAAACGGCTAAAGGAGAAGAGAAAATCGAATGTGATGTTGTTCTTTCTGCTGTTGGTATTGCTGCAAACATTGAAAATTTAGGATTAGAAGAAGTTGGTATTGTGGTTGACAAAGGACGTATCCTTGTGAATGATTTCTACCAAACAAATATCCCAGGATTCTATGCAATTGGTGATGTTATCCCAACTGCTGCATTGGCACACGTTGCTTCTGCTGAAGGAATTATTTGTGTTGAGAAAATTGCTGGTCACCACCCAGAGCCGTTGGATTACGGAAATATCCCAGGATGTACGTATTGTTCACCTGAAGTTGCATCTGTTGGAATGACAGAAAAGCAAGCGAAGGAAGCAGGTAAGGACATCAAAATTGGTAAGTTCCCATTCTCTGCATCAGGCAAGGCGAGTGCTGCTGGAGCGAAAGATGGATTTGTTAAATTGATTTTTGATGCGAAATATGGCGAGTTATTGGGTGCACACATGATTGGTGCGAACGTAACTGAGATGATTGCTGAAATCGTTTCTATTCGTAAATTGGAAACAACTGGACACGATATTATCAAAACAGTTCACCCTCACCCTACAATGTCAGAAGCAATTATGGAAGCTGCTGCCGCTGCATACGGAGAGGTTATCCACTTATAATTACAGAATAATTGATATAAAAAAAACCTCAGTGAAATCACTGAGGTTTTTTTGTGGTTGATAATTACATATTATCTCCCAATTCCAATCTTCATGCCCATTGTAGCTGTAAATCGCACACCGTGATAAGAATATCGATCCCAAGAATAATCGTATTCTCCAGTTGAACCATTGTATTCATAATTAACTCGAGCTGTTTTGTGTACTTCTTGACAAAGTCCAAGGCCTGCGAAAAAATCCATTGAAAAATGATCTGAATACCAACGTTGAACACCAACGTTAAAGGTAAACATCGCTTGTCCTTCACTTCCTTTTGTATCACCCAAAACTTCAGAATAATCCATCAATCCAAAGTTGTATAAACGGTACTTAAAAACGGGAGATACGTAAAATCCGTTCAAGACTTTCATTCCATCCATTGGGTAAAAGCGATATGCAACAGAACCAAAGAACCCTGTACCTGTTAATCGCAAAGCACCAGGTCCACTTCCAAACGGATCATTGTAATGGTTTTCATTCACTGAAAAACCAATTTCAGAAATGGTAGGTCCCAATTCAATTTCAAAACTCGACATTTCATCAATCGTCTTTTCAAAACCTAGATTGATCTCACCTCTCAACATTTGAATTGGCGAAAACTTCATTACATAACTGTTGTCAACGATTTTGTGCTCTTTCGGTTCTTTTCTTGATCTTCCTTTTTCAACAATTACTATTCGTTCTTCCTGCGTATAAGCCAAAACTGGAATAAATGCAAGCCCTAAAACAACTAATTTCTTAAACATACTTTCTTTTTTAGATGTAACGTTTCCTTTAATGCAAATGTTGGGTATTTATTGTATTTCGACAACTTGTTTTCTGTTAAATCTTTTCTTTTCAATATCAAAATCGATTCTTCCCAAATGAATTCCACCCCAACCAACTTGATTTACAAGGACAATTTGACCCTCGCTATTTTTCACTTCAGTTGGTTTCTCTAAAAACGTATGTGTATGTCCACCAATAATCAAGTGGATGTTTTTTGTTGCTGCTGCCAATTTCAAATCTGAAATCTTATCACTTTCGTATTGATAACCTAAATGCGAAAGACAAATAATCAAATCACATCCGTTCTTTTTTAGTTCCAATGCTACGCGATTCGCAGTTGAAATTGGATCTAAATAAACTGTTTCACCAAATTTATCATCCGGAACTAAGCCTTTTAATTCAACTCCAATTCCAAATATCCCCACTTTTAATCCATCAATTTCCTTGATACATGAATCTTGCGTTTGGTTCTTCAAAATTGTGGCCGAAAAATCGTAATTGGAGCACAAAAATGGAAATTCAGCAAATTCCTTTGCTTTGAGAAATCCATCCATGCCACCATCGAAATCATGATTGCCCATTGTTGCTGCATCATAGCCCATTTTCGACATGGCTTTCATTTCCAGAACTCCACCAAACATATTGAAGTAAGGTGTCCCTTGAAAAATATCTCCAGCATCTAATAAAAGCACATTTTCTTCCTCTGAGCGAATTTTTTGAATCAAATTATAGCGATTCACAACTCCACCCATCCCTGGAAACTTTGAATGATTAGCTGGAAAAGGTTCAATAGTTGAATGGGTATCATTCGTATGTAAGATAGTCAGTTGCTTGACTTTTTTCTTCTTTTCATTCGAAGTTTGAGCCATCAATGAAGGTGCAATCATGGTTGCTCCCGTGAACAGAATTCCCTTTTGAACAAAACTTCTTCTTTTCATAGTAGAATTAAAAATTCATTCGGTTCTCATTCACACTGATCAAGGTTCCTTGGTTTTTGGCTTCTTCCAACAAGGCATCTCTCAATAATTTTTGAGGATACATCACATCTACCCTTTTTTCAAAGAAACGCATGTTGTCACCACCATTCATCAAATAATCGGAGGTAATAACCCAGAAATGTGTTGATTCTTTTCGAATGCCATTAATTTCTAGGTTCGAAGCGCTCATGTTGGCATTGGAAATTGGTTCACCACCTTTTGTCATCAGGTAATCTTCAATATCCTTAAGCACTTCAATTGGTAATTTAACCCAAACCAGTTCGTTATCAAAAGGCATCAATTTGTAGATATCTCCTTTTGTAATTTCACCTTTATTGAGTGTCGAACGAATACCACCCGTATTCAATAGACAAAACGTCGGTTCGCTTAATCGCACATTGCGCGTTTGATTTACGAAAATAGCGTCAGCCACCCAATTATTCAGGTTCCCCGAAGGTTTTCTAAGGATAAAGAAATTGGTATCAGCAAGAGCTAACACTTCGCTCATTTCATTGTTTACAGAGTCTTGATAAGGTTGAATTAGCGAATCTAAGCCAGTTGGTTTTGTTCCATTTGAAACAACATCAATTCGCTCACTGCTTATGCGATAGGTTGAAACAGAAGAGCAGGCCGTTAAGCCTGCTCCTGTTAGAATTATGTAAATTATTTTAAGCATTATTCAATCACTAATGATCTTTGTGCTATTCCGAATGGTGTTTTAGCTTTTACAATATAAGTGCCGGCTTGTAAATTTGAAATATCTAATTTAACTAGAATTTGATTCTCAACAGATTCATTTAAGACATTACGTCCTTGAATATCAACTATTTCAACACTAGAAATAGTTGTAGCATCAACATGCAGAGTCAATTCTTCTTTAGCTGGATTTGGATAAACAATAAATGCGCTACTCAACAATTCCTCAATAGAAGCTAAACAACCTAAAGCCTCATACGTCATATTCGCAAAGTTGACAAAACAAACGTAGTCAATGCTATCAACGAAAGGATTTCTGTTGCTTTGCAAAGAATCCAAATAATCATTTCGCGCAATTTCCCAATTAGAAGGCAAATCTTGAAAATGCCATTGTTTCAATAAGCTCAAATTTTGAATTGCTGGAATTCCCCAATTGTTTCCACTTACAGTCGTATAACAAATAGATTCATACATCATGGCTCTTGCAGCGTCACCTTTATGTTCATCTCTTGGTTCAAAAACAGTATTACCATTCGCATCTAATCCAAATTTTGCATCTTGGTAACCATCAGTTTGAGTGACTACTATGCCTAATGGATAATTACTTCTTAATGCATTCACTTCATTCTGATTGGTTGGAAACAAGTGGTGATAATCATTGTATTCAGGAAGATCTTGAGCCGGATTTGTTGGCATCCAACTATGGCAATATGTATGTTCTCTGCTGTAACCATTTGCAGTGAAATCAAAAGGTTCTGTATAAATTTTATTTTCTCCTGAATATACACATGTTATAACTCTTCTGTTTAATGTCGTATCTCTTGCTGTGAAATTACGAATCATGAGATTTCCATAGTTACTGTAAAACTGCATTTGATGTGGATTTACAAGAGCATGTAAATCAGCTACAAAAGTTCCGCTAGAGGTTGAAATTCCATTGTAATAATTAGATGGCATCATGGTATTTGGTGTCATCACATTTGCAGTTAAAGGATTCGTTGTTAAATAATTTCTATTTGAAGCAATTCCGTTGTAGGCGAAAACTGCAAAGTAATAATCTGTGGATGCAACTATGTTATTCGGAACGAAAGAAGTTGAATTTGAACTGAAGACAACTTGTGCATCTCCGACAATATCCCCTCGCTCATAAACAGTTCCATCAGCAGGCAAACCAGTAATCGCAGAACCTTTTTTTCTAAGAACTAAGTAACCTTCTGCTCCCGAAGTTGGAACAAACGAACCTGTCAATCGATATGTTTTAACATTGGTAAAAGAGAGATTGGTTGGTTGAGTCATTGGCTCAGAAGCAAAATTTCCTCCAATTCCATATAAATTGATAATATATGAAGATTCATCAGCATCATTATTGGTAATAGTCATGATAGCACTTCTTGTCCCTGCCAATGAAGGAGTAAAATTCACAACCAAATTACCAGTTGAAGTTGCTGAAACCGTTGATGGAACAGAAGAAACTGAAAAATCAGCAGCATTAGGTCCAGAAATAACTGCACTAGAAATGTTCAACGTATTTGTTAATCCAAGATTTTCAACCGTAAAAGTTACTGGCGTCATTGCTGAAACTGGAGATGTCAAATAGCTTGTACCTCCATTTAAAATCGTAATTGACCCTTGTTTTACGTTTATTTCTTGAGCTGGTCCTGCCGCTGCTACAGCTATATTTACGTTGTCTAATCCAATATTACCTGTCACTTTGTTAGTATAATTAAATCGGATATAACGTGTAGCACTTAACGGCACATCAGTATAAGTACTGTAAGTGCCAGCTGGTGGGGCTGTATGCACATGTAAAGGTGTCCAAACTGCACCTAATTCTGATTCTTCAACTGTAAAAGTTCCTCCAGAAAAACTGTTTCCTGTTAAATCATATGTTAAATTCCCAGGATTACTTCCAAAGTAAATAACCAAATTATCCCCTGTCGAATCAAACTTTTTAGCGGGAGCAGGATTCCCAGAAGCTGTATAATATCCAACTGCATCTGATTCTGTCCAACCATTAGGAAGTGTGGTTGTTGCAAAATTCCAACTTGTTGGTAAAATTGCCTGGGAAATACCTGAAAAACAGATAAGTACTACAAGCATTGAAGTGTAAATAATTCTTTTCATCCTTTCTTAAATTAAAATTGTATACCTAACGAAACATTAAATCTAAATCCACCACCAAACATCACTGTTGCCGATTGAGCATCAGAATTGGCGTATGGGTCATTATCATTATCTCTTGCCTCAGCAATAAAATTGTTGTGCAATCCCTTTGTTTTTAAAATTGAACCTATATCTGTTAAATTGGTAATTGATCCATTAAATAAAATATCGAATTTTTTCAAATCGTATTTATAACCAGCAAATAGATTAATTAAATAATAAGATGGGATCTTCCATGCTTCACGTCCAGCATTTGCACCTTGAAGTGTAAATGGATCAAATTGAGAGTAATATCGATCAAAATATTGAGCCTGTACTTTAAAGAATAAATATTTCATCGGTTCAAATCGAATTGCTGCTGCAATAGCTGTTTGGGCTGCATCACCCACATGAACACCTTTTGCATCAAATGTAATTTCTAAACTATCGTATTGTGGTATAAAAACAGTTTCTGATGAATTCCAATACCAATTACCTAATGAGACCATCGCTTCAGCAGACCATTTTTTATTCAATTTATACGCCACATCAATCTCACCACCCAAATGCACTGCATCCATTCCGTTTATATTGACACGAACAAATTCTTGAGGATCATTCGGATCAGGAACTAAAACACCGAATGGAAATGGTTTATTTTTCCAGTTTGTTAGATATCCATTCACATTGATTCCAAATTTTTCATTTGCATAATTATATCCACCTTCTAAAGCATATATGTTTTCATTTAGTATTTCGCGGAAGAATGTATTCGTATTATTATCTATCACGTTACTGAATTGCGGCGTACGGGATAAATAACCAGCATTCATAAATACAATAGCATCTTCGGATAGTGAAAAACTTCCTCCAAATTTCAATGTCATACCTGGAAGATATTTCCAATCAGTTTGAAAATAATCCAAACCATCTGAATTCTCGGTATACGTTTGTCCTTGGTAAACAATTGTATCTCCTGCCCCAATTCTTAATGTTGTATCCCCAACTTCGAGTGATTTCTTTTGGAAATAATCTATTCCTTTATAGCCACTCATTATACCAGAAAGATTCACGAAATATGACCATCTCGTTCCTGAATATTCCATTTGACCGAAAGCACCCATCCAATTCACTAAACCATCTCTATGATTATTGAAAGTATTCAATGCAATTTTATCTCCTTCAACCATCATTTGGTTGCTGCTATTCTCATTCGCGGTACTCACATAATAATCGCCTCCAAGTAAATCTCTGACTTCTTGAAAATGAGTTCCTTTATAGAAACGGTAATCCAATCCACCAGAAAACACCAACTTTTTAGAATATTCATAATTAAATTGACCTAGGTAACCCAACCAAAAATGATTATTTACTGAAGAAACTAATATC
>Ga0209066_10001732_pt1 | contig 28136 bp, 23 predicted proteins | sample All_14_2_FD_187198 | JGI IMG/M metagenome (GOLD analysis project Ga0209066, IMG submission 187198) | Freshwater microbial communities in response to fracking from Pennsylvania, USA - Allegheny Zone_MetaG_DW_15 (SPAdes) (version 2) ...
GCCGCGGCAAGGACGTGGCGACGGTGCTCGGCGGCGTCGGCGGCGCGGTGGCCGGCCATCAGATCGAGAAGTCGCGCAACCGGCAGGTCGACTACGAAATCGTCGTACGCTTCGACGACGGCAGCAGCCGCGTGATGACGCAGCCGACACCACCGGCCTGGCGTCAGGGCGATCGAGTGAAGGTCGTCGACGGCGTGATCGGCGCCGGCGCCTGAACGACGGCGACGGCCGCTGGCGGCTCATCCAGCGGCCACGGCGGCCCCGCCGTCATCTGATCCAGGCGCACCTTCGAAACCAGCAGTTCGCCCGACCAGCCTTCATCGCGCAGTCGCGGCGCCACGGCGGCGAGCGATTCCGCGATCTCCTCGAGGCTCCAGCCGGCGCGCGTCGCCAGTTGCAGTGCCAGCAGGTCTGCCTCGCGCAACTGGTCCGCACGATAGGTGGCCTTGTAGGCCGAGGCGCCGAGGTAGGAGGCCGCGGTGGTCGCGGCAGCAATGCCGTCGCTGGCGGTGAGCGCCGCCGCCGCGCCGCGCAGGATGTTGCCGACCGGCAGCAGCAGCGTCCCGACGATCGAGAACGCGAGGTTGGTGGCTGAATCCTCGTGGTGATGCCCCGCGATCACGTGCCCAATCTCGCGTGCCAGCAGGAAGGCGAGCGCCGGCTCTCCGGGATCGAGTTCACGCGTGCCGCCATGCACGACGACCGTGCCGGCGGCGCTCGACGCCGTGCCATGCTCTGTCGTATCCAGCAGCCGGATGTCGACGCGCGGGATCGGTTGCTCGCGCACCTCGTCGGCGGCAGCGCGCACGAGGCGCTCGCCGACGTACAGCAGGCGGCGGTTGAAGGCCGCCACGGCGCCGCAGGTGTCGGGACGGCAGGCGCGCGTATCGCTGAGCAGCAGGCTGCGCTGGAGGCTGGCCTCGGAGTAGGCGGCGCCGATCGGCTGCGGCGCCACGAACTGCGTGCGACCGCTGCCCGACGTGGCGACGCAGCCTCCGAGGAGCAGCGACAACGGCAGCAGCACGGCGAATCTTCGCAAGAGCGAGCACCTGGTTGGTGGACCGAACGGGCAGCATCGCCTTCGCCGCAGGCCGTGTCAAGCCGGAATAGCGCGGTCGTTTGCCGCCCGGCGGGTCAGAGGTGGTGGTCCATTCGCGCCAGCACGCGCTCGCGGCCGAGCACTTCGAGCACGGCATCGATGGCCGGCGACTGCGGCTGGCCGAGCAGCACGACGCGCAACGGAATCGCGACCTGCGGCATCTTGAGGCCCTGCGCCGTGCAGGTCTCCTTGATGGCGGCGTTCAGCGCCGCACGCTGCCAGTCGGCGCCCGCGAGCCGGTCGCGCAGGGCCTTGAGCGCCGCGCGCACGGGGTCGGTCAAGTGCGCGGCGAGCGCTTCAGGCGCCGGACGTATCTCGGTGACGAAGGGCTCGCATGCGTCGGCGAGTTCGTTGAGGTTGCTCACCCGATCCTTGTAGAGCGCGACGACGCGCTCGAGCTCAGGTCCCGCTTCGGGATCCACGCCGCGGCGTGCGAGCCGGCTGGCCGCCTGCGATGCCAGGCGCACGTCGTCGGCCGCCTTGATGTACTGCGAATTCAGCCAGACCAGCTTCTCGGTGTTGAACTGCGCCGCCGAGGGCGTGATGTGGTCGAGGTCGAACCACTCGACGAACTGCTGCATCGAGAACACCTCGTCGTCGCCGTGCGACCAGCCGAGGCGTGCCAGGTAATTGAGCACGGCCTCCGGCAGGTAGCCGTTGTCGTCGTAGTCGGTGACGGCGACGGAGTTGCGGCGCTTCGAGAGCTTCTGGCCGTCGTCGCCGAGGATCATCGACAGGTGAGCGTAGAGCGGCACGGTGGCGCCGAGCGCCTGCAGCACGTTGATCTGGCGCGGCGTGTTGTTGACATGGTCGTCACCGCGGATGACGTGGGTGATGTTCATGTCCCAGTCGTCGACGACGACGCAGAAGTTGTAGGTCGGCGTGCCGTCGGCGCGCGCGATGACGAAATCGTCGAGCTCGGCGTTGGCGATCTCGATGCGTCCCTTGACCTGGTCGTCCCAGGCGACGACGCCTTCGGTCGGGTTGCGGAAGCGGATCACCGGCTCGATGCCGGCCGGCGGCTGCGGCAGCTCCTTGCCGCGCTCCGGCCGCCAGCGGCCGTCGTAGCGCGGCTTCTCCTTGCGCGCTTCCTGTTGCGCGCGCAGCTCGTCGAGTTCCTCCTTCGAGGTCCAGCAGCGGTAGGCCGTGCCGTCCGCGAGCATCTGCGCGATCACCGCCTTGTAGCGCTCCATGCGCTGCATCTGGTAGTACGGCCCCTCGTCGTGCTCGAGGCCGAGCCACTTCATGCCGTCCAGGATCGCCTGCACGGCCTCCGGCGTCGAGCGCGCGACGTCGGTGTCCTCGATGCGCAGGATGAACTGGCCGCCGTGGTGGCGGGCGAAGGCCCAGGCGTACAGCGCGGTGCGGGCCCCGCCGATGTGCAGGTAGCCGGTGGGACTGGGGGCGAAACGGGTGCGGACGGTCATGTTGTCGGGTTGCGCTGTGCGGCCCGCGATTTTAGCAAGTCCGGAAGACGCGCTCTTCTCGCGCTCTTACCGGGCAACGGCGCGATTCCTGCTTCGCGTACACTGACCGCATTGCCCCCAGGGAGAATCCGATGCCCAAGCTTCTCGTCATGTTGGTCGGCCTCGCCTGCGCCGCATCGCTCGCCGCGGCGGAAAGTCAGCCGCGCAAGGTGTGGACCGCCCGGGACGTCATCATCGCGTCGGGCGGCGTGCCGCCCGAGGACATGCCCGCCGCCCAGGAGGCGCCGGCCGAACCGGGCGCCGCCGCCGTCGCCGCCGAGCCGGCGAAGGCGAAGGTGAAGACGCAGGCAAAGACGAAGGCAAAAGCGAAGACGAAGGCGAAAACGAAGGCCAAGGCGACCGCCAAAGCCAAGAAAAAAGCGGCCAAGCGGGCGAAAAAGCCGCGCGCCAAGGTTCCCCGGTAACGCGAGATGCGCACCCTGGCCGCCCTGCTCGGCATCCTGACCCTGGCATCCGCCGGTGCAGCGGGCGGCCCCAGCCTCTACGACTCGACCGTTCCGCTCGTCGACGACCGCGGCTGGCGAACCACGCTGAGCGCCTGGCGCGGCCGGCCGGCCATCGTCAGCATGGAGTATGCGAACTGCCGCTTCATCTGCTCGCAGACGCTCGCGCGATTGAAGGACATCCAGACGGCGGCCGACGCGGCCGGCCGGCGCTTCGAGTTCGTCGTCGTCAGCCTCGATCCCAGGAACGACACGCCGGAAGCATGGCGGCGCTACCGCAAGGCGCGCGGCGTCGAACGCGGCAACTGGACCTTCCTCACCGCCAGCGAGGCCGACACGCCGGCCATGGCGCAACTGCTCGGCGTCAAATACTGGCTGTTCGACAGCCACATCATGCATGACTTCCGCGTGCTTCGCCTCGACGCGGAAGGTCGCATCGTGGGCGTCATGGAGACCTACGACGCCAGCGCGGAAGCTTTCGTGCGCTGAGGGGCCGAAGCATTAGAATCGAAACCAAAGCCATCGAAGGTGAGACCATGTCCGCCGCATCGGACGACAGCCAAGAAAGCCGCGTCGCCACGCACAATTTCAATCAGCGCCGCAGGATGCTGCTGGCCGCCACGTTCGTGCTCTCCTACGTCTTCGGAACCATGCTTTCCGGCTACATCCACGGCATGCATGTCGAGGCGCGGCGCACGGAGACGCAGATGATCGCGCAGGGCTACGCGCAGCGAATCCAGGAACGGCTCCAGACAGCCCTCGTCTCGACACACGTCCTCGGCGCCATGGTCAAGCAGTCGCGCGGCCGGATTGCGCACTTCGACGACGATGCCGCCGAGCTGCTGACGCTGTTCCCGAGCGTCAGCGCACTGCAGCTTGCGCCCGACGGCGTCATTCGCGAGATCTACCCGCTGGCGGGGAACGAAGCCGCCCTCGGCCACGACCTGCTCGCCGACCGCAAGCGCAACCGCGAAGCCGCGGCCGCCGTGACCACGCGCCAGCTCACGCTCGCAGGACCGTTCAGGCTGGTCCAGGGCGGCATGGGCACGGTCGGCCGTCTGCCGGTCTTCCTCTCCACCGATCGTGGCGAAAACTACTTCTGGGGCTTCGCCATCGCACTGATCCGCGTCCCGAACCTGCTCGACGCCTCGGGCGTCACCGGGCTTGCGCGCTCCGGCTTTCGCTACGAGCTCTGGCGCACGCACCCGGACACCGACCAGAAAGAAGTCTTCGCCAGCAGCGGCGACGCCGCGCCCGAGAACCCGGTCGAGTACGTCTTCACGGTGCCCAACGGTCGCTGGGTGCTGGCGATCGCACCCGACCAAGGGTGGCTCGACAATACCGACTATCTTGAAATCTTCGGCCTGAGCCTGCTGGCCGCGATCGCCGTCACCATGCTCCAGTACGGTGCGCTGCAGCTGTTGATGAAGGGCCGCAGCTCGAAAACGGCCTAGCAGGTTCCTTCGACACTAACGCCGCCGCTGGCGGCTGGCGTTCAGCAGTTGCACGGTCCCGGGGGCGGGACGCGGCAAATCGAAACTGCACCGTTCGGCGAGGCCGCTGACGAATTCGGCGGCGCTCACCGGGCGCGAGAAGTGGAAGCCCTGCAGCAGGTCGCATCCGGTATCGCAAAGGAAGGCCACCTGCTCCTCGGTCTCGACGCCCTCGGCGATGATGTCGAAGTGCAGCGAATGGCCGAGCGCGAGGATGGCGCGCGTGATCGACACCGCCTCCGCGTCGTGCGGGATGTCGCGCACGAACGACTGGTCGATCTTCAGCGTCGTCATCGGCAGGCGCTTGAGGTAGGAAAGGCTCGAGTAGCCGGTGCCGAAGTCGTCGATCGACAGCTTGATGCCGAGCGCCTTGAGCTCGTGAAGGATGCGGATGCCGTGCTCGGCGTCGCGCATCAGCGCGCTCTCGGTGAGTTCGATCTCGAGCTGGCGCGGCGAGATGCCGTGCTCGGCGATGGCGCGCGCGACGACGCGCGGGAACTCCGAGGTCAGTTGCAGCGCCGAGATGTTGACGGCGACGAACAGCTCTTCGCCTGCCGCCAATTGCCAGCGGCGCGCCTCGGCGCAGGCCTTGTTCAGCACCCACTCGCCGACATCGCTGATGAGGCCGATCTCTTCGAGCAGCGGCACGAACAGCGCCGGGCTGACGTTGCCGCCGAGTTCCTCGCAGTGCCAGCGCAGCAGCGCTTCGGCGCCGACAATGCGCCCGGTCGCCGTGGCGACGAAGGGCTGGAAGCTGACCGACAGTTCCCCGCGTTCCAGCGCGTGGTGCAGGCGGCCCTCGAGGCGCACGCGCTCGGCCGCGCGCTCGTTCATCTCGCGGCGGAAGAAGCGATAGGTGTTGCCGCCGTCCTCGATCGCCTGGTACATCGCCATGTCGGCGTTGCGGATCAGCGCATCGGCGTCGCGGCCGTCCTCGGGGAAAATGCTGATGCCCATGCTCGTCGAGACATGGAGTTCCTGGTCATCGATGTCGTAGGGGTCGTATAGCGCCTCGCGCACGCGGTGCACGCGCACGGCGGCCTCTTCGGTCGAATTGAGCCCGGGGATCAGCAACGCGAACTGGTCGCCGCCGAGCCGCGCCACGTCGGACTTGACGCCGGCGACGGCGACGAGGCGCTGCGCGACCTCGACCAGCATCAGGTCGGCGGCGGCATGGCCGATGGTCTCGTTGACCAGCTTGAAGCGGTCGAGGTCGAAGTACACGACCGCCACGCCCTTGTCCTCGACGGCCGACTCGACGAGCGCCTGCTGCACGCGCACGCGAAAGTGGTCGCGGTTGGGCAGCGAGGTCAGGCTGTCGTAGTGGGTCAGGAAGTCGAGACGTTCTTCGATGCGGCGGCGCGCGGTGAGGTCCGAGAACACGGCGACGTAGTTGGTCAGGCGGCCTTCTTCGTTGCGCACGACGCTGATCGTCAGCCACTCGGGGAATTCCTCGCCGTTCTTGCGCCGGTTGATCACCTCTCCGCGCCACTCGCCGTCCTCCTGCAGGCTGGCCTGCATCAGGTCGAAGAACTCGCGGCTGTGACGTCCGGAATTGAGCAGCGACGGCGTGCGGCCGATGACTTCGTCCGCGGCATAGCCGGTCACCGTCGAGAAGGCGTGGTTCACCATCAGGATGCGGTTCTGCTCGTCCGTGATCATGATGCCTTCGGAATTGTTCTCGAAGACGCGTGCCGACAGCTCGAGCTTGGCCTCGGCGGCGCGGCGCATCTCCTCCTGGCGCAGCGCGTCGAGCGCGAAGGCGAGGTTGCCGGTCAGCTCCTCGAGCAGCGACTGTTCTTCGGCGGTGAAGGCCTGGCCGATGGCGCCAAGGATGCCGATGTCGCCCCAGTCGCTGGTGTTGGAGTGCAGCGGCAGGTGCAGCAGCGGTTGCAGCCCGAGGCCCGAAAGCTCGGCGGCGAGCGTCCGGTCGCAGCAGTCGAGGGCCGCGCAGTTGAGGCGGCGCTGCGGCCAGCAGCGCCGGCCCGGATTCTCGATCTCGTCGCAGATGCGCATCGCGTAGCGTCGGATCGGCTCGTCGGCGATCACGGTCGCGCCTGCGCCGGTGCCGACGCGGATCCACACCGCCGGGAACTCGCCCTTCTCCTGCAGGATCTTGCGCGCCTCGGAAAGCAGGCGCTCGCGGTCGCGCGTGTAGATGATCAGGTGGTTGGTCTCGCTGAGCACCGTGAGCACGCGGTTCAGCCGCGCGACGCGCCGTTCAGCGTTCTTGCGCTCCGATATGTCGAGCGCGACGCCGACGATGCCGCCGTTGCTGCCGTCGGCGTTGTGGAACACGGCCTTGTGGAACATCGTCTCGGCGAGCGTGCCGTCGCCGCGCTTCACCTGCGACTCGTAGATCTGCTTGCCGCCGCTCTCGAGCAGCGCGCGGTCGGCGCGGTCGTACTCGGTCGCGAGTTCCGGCGGCGAAATCTCGTACACCGTCTTGCCGATGAGGTCCGTGCGCGGCTTGCCGATGAACTCCTCGAAGGGCGCGTTCACCGCCAGGTAGCGCCCGGCGACGTCCTTCGAGAACACCGGGCCCGGGAAGGCCTCGATCAGTTGTTCGAGGAAGTGCAACTGCTCCTTCAGCCGACGGTCGAGCGTCTCGCGCTCGGTGAGGTCTTCGCCGAATTCGAGGATGTACTGCGGCACGCCGTCGCGATCGCGCAGCGCCGTCTTGTGATAGCCGATCCAGCGCGCCTCGTGCCCCGGCATCTCGACGCGCTGCACCGGCAGGTCGACGACACCCTCGCTGGCGATGGCGTCGAGGTCGGCCTGCGTCAGCCGGTCGGCGAGGCCGGGCGCGTAGATCTCCTCGTTGTTGCGGCCGGAGACGAAGTCGCGCGAGCGCCCGAGCAAGCGTTCGCCCGAACGGTTGATGCGCGAGATGCGCAGGTCCGAAGCGCGCTTGAGCACGATCATGCCAGGGATGTGCTCGAAGATGGAATCGAGCAGCGCATGCGAGCGCTCCAGATAGGACTCGGCCTTGATGCGCGCCGCGATCTCCTTCTTCAGCGCCACCTTCTCCGCGGCGATCTCCTGCGTGCGCGCCTCCACCTCCCGCTCGAGGATCTGCGGGCGCCGCAGCAAATGGTAGGTGAGCATGAACAGCAGCAGCGCGGCGAGCGCGATGCCCGTCCCCGCCATCACCGGCATGCCGGCCCAGGGTACGCGGGGCGGCACCACGCGCAGGATCAGCATCTCGTCGCCGACGAGGCGGATCGACTGCGACACGCCCGGGTCCTCGAGGTTGCCCCCGGAATAAACGATGGAGTTGGCGCGGCCCGACTGCCACTGCACGCTGAACTCGACGCCGAAGCCGGCATTCACCAGCGCCAGCAGTTGCAGTTCCTGGATCAGGCGCGCCAGCGACGCTTCCGCCGTCAGGTAGCCCCAGAACTTCGTGTTGCCCGCGGCGTCGACCTCGGACAGCCCCTCGGTGATCAGCAGGCTGCCGTCGCCGAAACCGATGAAGGAACGCTTCGTCGCATGCAGCGTCGCGGTCGGCCGGAACAGGATCTTCACGGGGCCGGCCTGGTCTTCGGCGTTGCGCTGGATGACGGTGGCGGCACCCGCCGTCGAGGCGATGCTGACCGACTCGACGATGCCGCTCATGCCGAGCAGGCTGCGGATCGTCGCCTCGAAGCGCGCCGGCGTGCCGGCCTGCGCGATGGTCAGCGCCACGATGCCGGGCATGGTGCGCGCGCGGTCGAGCAGCGTGCGGGCTTGCGCGATGCGGTTGTTGAGATGGCGCTCGGCTTCGCCGGCAAGCGAGCGGCGGTGGTGGTCCCGGTAGTCGAGCGCGAACCACGCAGGCACCGCCGCAAAGATGGCCACCGCGGCAACGGAGGCCAGTGCAGCGCCAAGCCGGGTTCTGCGGATGGCCTTGAGGAAACGAGACATGGACGGGGTCGTGGATCGGTACCCCGCCCTAAAAGCAATTAGGACGCCAGCGACGCCTATTCCTTCTCCAGCCGGTAGAAGGCGCGGTTGACGTAAGCCGCAATGGCGCGGATTTCCGCGTCGCTGAGCACCGACTTCCACGCCGGCATCGACGTGTTCGGCAGGCCGTCGCGGATCGCGGCGATCAGGCGGCTCCGGGTCATGCCGGCCATCACGCCGGGGTCCGCCAGGTTGCGCGGATGGGGCTCCATGAAGGCGCCGATCCAGTTCTTGCCCGTGCCGTCGGCGCCATGACAAAAGGCGCAATTGCCGAGAAACAGCTTCTCGCCGCGCTTTTCCTCGCGCGTGAGGTTGGGGATCTTCTTGGGCACGTCGTGCTTCGCATACGGACTGGCGCTGGTCATCGCGTCGATCGGCGGATCGCGGTGCGAATAGGCGTTGCGCGGGAAGGAAAGCGGTCGCGAATCCCAGTCGACGTCGTCACCTTCCGGGGCACCGCGGTCATGGCAGCTGACGCAGCTAGAAAGGTACAGGCGCTTGCCGGCCGCCTGTTCCGGCGTCAGTAATTCCCAGGGGCGGGAAAGCGGAATCTCGCCTTTGGCAAACGGGAAGGCGACGGCATAGCGCTCGTGGTCGGGCCAGCCGTTTTCGGCGGTGTGATAGCGCGTGTTGACCGCCTTGCGCTCGACGAACTCCTTGACGACGAAGCCGGCCACCAACTCGATCTCGCGCCGGCTCAGCACGCCGGTGAACGGCTTCATCGCCGTGCCGGGGCGTCCGGTTTCGAGCACCGCGACCACCTCCGGCACGCCGAGCCGCGCCGGATCCGCCTTGGTGAAATCCGCCGGCGGCGGAGTCAGGTAGGTCGCGGCGAGCGTGCGGGCGTCGCCCGAGTAGCCGTGGCAGAAGTAGCAGCGGTAGTTGTAGATGCTCCGGCCTTCCTCGTGGCGCGCGTCGGCCGCCGCCGCGAAGGCAAGGCCGCCCAGCGCGAGCCCGAAGGCCGCCCGTATCGACGATGCGAACCGCATTCCCGCTTACTTTCCGGCCTTGCCTCCGCCCGGGCGGATGAAGCGGCGGAACACGTATTCCGACACGTCGGCAATCTCCTGGTCGGTCAGCACCTTGTTCCAGGCCGGCATTTCCGTGCCCAGCTTGCCCATCGCGGTCGAGGTGTAGATGACCGGGCGGTTGAGGATCTTCTTCGACTCCGCCGTCAGGAAATTACGCGGCTTCGGACGGATGAAGTAAGCACGCGGCCCCTTGCCGTCACCCTTGACGCCGTGGCACGTTGCGCAGTTGGCGTTGTAGAACTTGCCGCCCTTGGCGGCGTCGCCCTTGAGGCCGCTCGGCATCGGCAGGCTCATGTCGGCCGCGACGACGGGCGGTTTCGGCTTGGCCGCCGGCGCCGCATCGCTGCTGCGGCCGCCGTGGGCGCGCACGCCGGAGATGGTCTCGGACTGCGGCACCATCAGCGCCGTGCGCACGTAGTCGACGACGGCATCGATGTCGGCGGGCGACAGGCGGCCCGCGAACGGCGCCATGCCGGTACCGGGCCGGCCGTTGGTGACCGAGGCGATCATGCGCTCGCGCGACAGTTCCTGGCGCGCCTGCGGCGAGGCCAGGTCGCGCGGCGGCACCGGGCCGCCGACCGGGAACGAGGAACCTTGCCCGCGTTCGCCGTGGCACACGGAACAGTTCTGGACATAGACCGCCTTGCCGCGCTGCAGCTTCGGGTCCAGCGCCACCACCATGAAGTTGTCGCGGATGTAATCGACGACCGCCGCGATCTCCTTCTCCGTGAGCTGGGTCTTCCACCCCACCATTGCCGTGCCGGGCTTGCCATGCGCCGTGATGGTGATCATGGTTTCACGGTTGAGGTTCGTCGCCGACGTGAAGTCCCGCGGCGGCGGGTTCAGGCTGCCGCGCGCGCGGCTGCGGCCGTCGCCACGGTCGCCGTGGCAGACCGAGCAGTAGTTGTGATAGAGCACGTCCGGCTTGATCTGGCCCGTCTTGGCCGCAGGTTCGGCCGCCGAGGCAGGCATGCCGGCACCCAGCAGGAAGAACGACAGGGCGACGAGAGGGAGGCGGGAAACGGAAAGAATCATGGCAGGCTCGGATTCCGGAAGATTTAATTGGCAGTGGCTGACGCAAGAAGCAGGCCGAGCGCTTTGGACAAATGACTTGGCACGAAGTTTGCGATTATGCCAAGACCGCTGTCGGATTTGGCAAACCTCTCTGCCGCTGCTCCGACAGTGTTTGCCGCGGTTCGTTCACTCGGACCGCGGCCCTTCTCCTCGCAAGCGGGTATGCTCGACGCCGGGACCGAACTGAAAGATGCACCCGAGATGAGGCGAAAGTTTTTACAGGCCATAGCTTTACTGCCAGCCCTGATGACCGCGAACGCAATTGCCGACATCCGGACCACGCCGCACAGCCTGGTCAAGAAATCAGTCAAGCCGGACGCCTCCGACGTCTGCATCTTCTGCCACACGCCGAGCGTCAGCGGCGTGCCACCGGCGCACGCGCCCTTGTGGCAGCGGGCGATCGGCACCGACCTGGTGTTCACGATCTACGACGACATCGGCCGGCTGGGCCAGGGCAAGGATTCCGTAGGCTCGCAGTCGATTGCCTGCCTGTCCTGCCATGATTCGAACCAGGCGCGCGCCATCAGCAAGACCTCCGAAGACCATCCGTTCGGCGTCCCTTACCAGGGCTCGATCAAGCATCGCCCGCAGCGTCGGATGCCGCAGCAGCCCAAGGGAGGCGACGAGGGTGCGCCGGCCGTCCATGCCAGGAACCTCGTCGCCACCGAAGACTTCCGCGACGCCAGCGAGGGAACCGTCGAGCAGCGCACCGTCTGGTGGGTGTCGACGACGGGCATCACCGCGCGCCGCACGCGCAACGACCTGCCGCTGTATGCGCGCCGCGACGCCGAGAGCGGCGGAAAGACGCTGCCCTTCATCGAATGCGGCAGTTGCCACGACCCGCACTCGAGCAACGACCTGTTCCTGCGGTTGCCGAACGACGGCAGCCGCCTTTGCCTAACCTGCCACACGAAATAGCCGCAAGCGCGGCCACTATGGGAATCGAGACATGAAGATCGTGCCGACACGAAACGCAACGACCCTCCTCCTCGCCTGCGTCACCGCCGCCGCAACCCTGCTCTCGGCTTGCGCACCGGTGCCCCAGGGCGGCGACCAGAAGAGCCGCGGCGCCAGCCTCGTCTATCCGGCACCGCCAGACGAGCCGCGCTTCGTTTACGAGCGCACGATCCGTGGCAGCGCCGACGTCATCCCCGACCAGGAAGAATCCGCCCTCCGGCGCTCCCTCACCGGAGAGGCGCGGATCTCGGAAGGCCTGGGCAAGCCCTATGCGGTCGCGACGCATCGCGGCCGGTTGTTCGTTTCGGACTCGGTCGAGCCTTTCATCAAGGTGTTCGACGTGCCCAAGGGCAAGTACTCGAAGATCGGCGACGAGGAAGGTCCCGGCCAGTTGCGCAAGCCGCTCGGCCTGGACGTGGACGACGCCGGCACGCTTTACGTCGCCGACGCCAGCGGCAAGGCCGTCGTGGTGTTCGACCGCGAGGGCAAGTTCCTGCGCCGGATCGGCGGTCCGAAATCCTTCGAGCGCCTGTCGAGCGTCACCGTCGATCCCGCCGGCGAGCGCCTCTACGTCGTGGACATCGGCGGCATCGCGTCGGAGCACCATCGCGTGCGCGTCTTCGACGCCCGCACCGGCGAGCACCTGCAGGACATCGGCAAGCGCGGCAGCGGCCCCGGCGAATTCAACCTGCCGCGCGACGTCGCCATCGGCAAGAACGGCCAGCTCTACGTCGTCGACGGCGGCAACTTCCGCGTGCAGGTCTTCGACGCCAAGGGCAAGTACCTGCAGAGCTTCGGCAGCATCGGCCGGCAACTCGGCAACTTCGCACGCCCGAAGGAAGTGGCGACGGACAAGGACGGCAACGTCTACGTCGCCGACGCCGCCTTCGGCAACTTCCAGATCTTCACGCCCGACGGCGAACTGCTGATGTACATCGGCGAACGCTCGGAGACCGACGGCCCGGCCCAGTACATGCTGCCCTCGGGCATCGCCGTGGACGAAGACGGCCGCATCTACTTCACGGACCAGTGGTTCCGCCGCATCGATGTGTACCGCCCCTACCACCTGAAGCCCGAGCAGGGCTACCTGGTCCATCGGCCGGAAGCGCCCGCCAAGCCGGCCAAGGCCGCGAAGTGATTTCCCGTCGACGGGAAGGCAGCCTCTGTCAAATGCGGGAACGGGAAACCGCGCGCGACGTCGGAACGCATTCTCGATCCATGGAAACCCAGCAACGGCGCGGTTTCCAGGGTGCCAAAGCGATGACGATCGGCTTGGCACAGTAACTGCATTACCCCCGTCGAGACAATTTCATTTTTGGAGGACGGGAGACCACCATGAACGCAAACACGAGGACTCAACACATGGGCAAACGCCTTTTCCATTGGCTGGGTGTCGCGGCGGTCGCGGCCCTGTTTTCCGGCTCGGCGCTGGCAGGCATTGCCGCCACCAAGCACAACCTCACCGCTGGATCGGGGAACAAGACGACTTCCACCGACCAAATCTGCGTGTTCTGTCATACGCCGCACGCGTCGGACACCACCACCAGCGTCCCGCTGTGGAACAAGGCGCTGCCGCTCGCGAACACCTATACGGTCTACTCGAGCGACTCGATGCAGGGCACCTCCACCATGGCCGGCTCGGCCTCGCTGGTCTGCCTCTCCTGTCACGACGGCAGCCAGGCGATGGACAGCACGGTCAATGCGCCGGGATCGGGCCTGGGCACCACGACCAATGCGGATGGTACCAAGGTCATCGGCCCGGCCCTTAACTGGAGCGGTACCAACCAGACCGGCGGCAAGATGAACGCCAACACCGTCGCGATGCTGGGTACCGACCTGCGCAATGATCACCCGATCGGCATCCCCTACTGCGGCGGCGGCCTCAGCGCGGCGCTTGCTGCAACCGCGACCTCGGGTACCTGCAGCGACGCAGACTTCAAGGCGATCAACACGGCGCAGATCGGCAGCAACCAGGCGTTCTGGATCGACGTGACCGGCGGCACCGCCGGCACCCGCCAGCGCACCGACGTCGCCTTGTACAACCGCACGAACACGCCTTACGTCGAGTGCGGCAGCTGCCATGATCCGCACATCGAAGGCTCGGCGACCCAGGTGGCGTTCATGCGCGTGACGACGGCCGGCTCCGCGATCTGCCTCGCCTGCCACAACAAGTAGAACGCACTCCAAGGCGGTCTCCGAAGAACGGGCCAGACGGAAACGTCTGGCCCGTTTTTCGCTTTTGGGACGACATCTGTCAGCACAACCCGGAGGTCGGTCTCATGAACAAGCGCATCGCCGCAATCGTCTCAGCCATCGCCGGCATTCTTGCCTGCGGCCCCCTTGCCGCCGCCGAGGAGCCGAAACCGGAGGCCGCGGAGCCCCTGTACGCGACGGTAAACGGCCAGCCGGTCACCCTGCGCGAGTTCGCCGGCGCGTTCAACGCCCACCTGCGCCAGAAGTATTACCACGGCCAGGTGCCTCAGGATCAACTCGAATCCATCAAGAAGGAAGTCGGCGACCGGCTCATCCTGCGCGTGCTGATGCTCGACGAAGCCAGGCGCCGGGGCATCGCTGCCGACGAGAAACAGATCGACAGGACGGTCGCCGAGTACGACGCCCGCTACGCCGCCAGCGCGAGCTGGCAGCAAAGCCGCGAGGCCATGCTGCCGGGCCTGAAGAAGCAACTCGTCGAGCAGGACGTGCTGCGCCAAATGGAGGCCATCGGCCGCACCATCGCCGAACCCTCCGAGGACACCGTGCGTGAGTTCCACACCAAGCGCATCGAGCTGTTCACCGAACCCGAAAAACTGCGCCTGCACACCATCCTCCTGCGCGTCGATCCTTCGGCGCCCAAGGCAACCTGGGACGCCGCACGCGAGGAGGCGGCGCGCATGGTCGCCCGCCTGCGTGCCGGCGAAGCGAAGTTCGAGGACCTCGCCTCCCTGCATTCGCAGGACGTCAGCGCCGACAAGGGCGGCGACATGGGCTACCTGCATGTCGGCATGATTCCCGAAGCCATCCAGGCCCGGATCGACGCCATAACGCTCGGCACAGTGAGCGACCCGATCGACGTGCTCGAAGGCGTCACGATCTTCCGGCTCGACGAACGCATTCCCCCGAAGGTGATGAAGTTCGAAGACGTGGCCGGGCGCGCGCGCGACCTGCTCAAGCGCGACCTCAGCAATGAGGCCTGGGAAAAGTTCAACGCCGACCTGCGCAAGAACGCCGCTGTGACGCTCGTCGAACAACCCGCCTCGGCAGTGCAGGCCCCGGCAAAAGACTGAGCGGAGCCCTTACCGCGCGGAGGTCGCCAATCACCCCCCTGATCCGTCGTTAAGCTTGGCGACAAGCACGCTATAAGCGTCAGATGGGGAATTTGGCGACATTTTTTGGCAAGCATGGGCGCAACGTCCGCGACGAAGCGAACTGAAGCGCTGGCGCGTCGCGCGCGACCGGGAACACCCGGCCGCCTGACGCTCGCGGTGGCCGCTGCGTGCATCGCATGGAGCGACGCGATGCCGACCTTCGCGGCGGCGCCGACGGGATGGCCCGAGCTTGCGCTGCGCACGTCATCGACGCTTGCCGTCGTACCGACGACGCTGCGCCGGCGGACGCCCCCTCCGCTTCCGCGAGGACTCAGCCTCGCACGCGAACTCTCCGGCGCGGCGCCTGCGGATAACTCCACGCCGCCGACGGCGCTGCGAGCGACCGAGACGCTCGCCTCGATTCCCGCCCCGCATCCCGAAACGCCGCTGCCAGCCGCGGTCGTCGCGTCTAGATCGCTCAGGATCAGCGCGCAGCTCGCTGCGCGAGAGGACCCGACACCTTCGCCCCAGCCGACACCGTCCCGCGAACCCGCGCCTTCCCCCGAGCAGGCGCCCGCCCTGCGATCGCCGCCCGTCCTCGCACGGCCGGAAGCGCGCGCGGCGACATCGGGTCCCGTCGCACAGTCGGCCCCGCCGCGCGACGGGCCCGAAGATCCCGTACGCCCCGAAGACGTGCGTGCCGGGCCGCCGTCGCCGGTCTCGCGCGAGACGGTGCCCATGGAGACGCTGCCCGACCTGTCGGCCCTCACCACCTGGGCGATCCCGCCGATCCGCTGGGGCGGCAATACCATGAGCAACTACATCTGGACCAGTTCGGAAGCGAACACCGTCTTCGGCGAAACGCAGGGCGTCAACCTGCGCGCCTCCAGCTACATCTACCAGCCCTGGTACGCCCAGGTCAGCGGCGATCTGGGCCTCGTCACGGGCAGCAGCAAGCAGAGCTCACCCGGCGGCTCCAGCAGCGATTCGGACAACACTTCGATCAGCTATGGCGGCAACCTGAGCCTGTTCCCCCAGAGCCGCTTTCCCTTCCAGGCCTACTTGAGCTCGAGCGACAGCCGGGCCCAGTACAACGCCCAGACCACGCAGTACACCTCCACGCGCATGGGTGCGCGCCAGAGCTATCGCCCGGAAACGGGGCCGTCCAGCTACCAGGCGAGCGCGGACCGGAGCATCGTCACCGCCAGCAACAACATTCGCAGCATCGTCGACCAGTTCCAGGGCACGGCGTCGACCACCTACGAGACCCATGCCCTGAGCGGCAACGCCCGCTACTCGCAGACGACCGGCGATATCGGCGGCCAGGGCTCGAGCCTGTTCTCGGTCGGTGCCTCGCATTCGTGGCGTGACGAGGAGGAACTCAGCCTCGCCTCGTCGGCGAGCTACAGCAGCAACGAGGTCGCCGTGCTGGGCGGCGCCGGCCTGACGAAGAACAACAGCCAGATGCTGCAGGCCAGCACCTCGGCCAACTGGATCCCGGATGAAGACCTGCCGCTGACCGTCACGGGCGGCGCCAACCTGCTCAACGCGACGACGAAGACCGAAAGCGCCGCCAGCGCGGCGACCAGCATCCAGGCCTATACCAACGCCAACTACCGTTTCTCTCCCAACCTCTACGGCACCGCCGGCGTGACCATGGCGCACTTCCAGTCGGCGGAGGCGAGCCAGTTCGTTTCGAGCCAGAACGCCAGCCTCTCATATGTGGGAACGAATCTCACTTTTGGCGATTATTCCTATTCCTGGGGAGGCGGCGGCGGCGTCACAAACCAGTTCGCATCCACCGGTGCAACCTCGACCGGCATCAGCGGCCAGGCCCAGCACTCGATCGGTCGAAACGTCGAGTTCAACGAGTTGAGCAACATGAGCCTCACGGCGACGCAAGGCTACGCATTGCAGACCACTACCGGCACGGGACAAAGCGGCACGCTCACGCACTCTGCGGGCCTATCGTGGCGCCTGGGCATCAACGAGCGCACCGCCAGCCAGTTCAGCGCCACTGCCTCGGACTCGCTCACCACCGGGGAATACTCGAGCCACTTCCGCACGCTCTCGGCGCAGGGCAACCTGCAAAGCCAGTTGAGTTCGCGCTCGGCACTGGCCGGCAACCTCAACTTCGTCGTCAGCCAGCAGCTCTCGGCACCCCAGCCCGTCGTCACCTTCGTCGACCCGGCGCAGCCGGCGGTGCCCGCCTCGAGCAACGGAACCACGAACGTCACGGGCTCGGGACAGATCGCCTACAGCCACCGCAACCCCTTCGACATCCTCAACCTGCTCTACACCGCCAGCTTCCAAGTGAACGCCAGCCAGACCAACCTGCGCGTGCTGACCGGCGACCCCAATGCCGACGCCTGGCAAACGGGTACAGTGCTGCAGCATTCGGCCGACTACCGGATCGGCCGGCTGGTCTTCCGGGCGACGAACGCTTTCGCCACGCTCAATGGCAAGAAAAATGCTTCCATCCATTTCTCGATAAGTCGCGAGATCGGCGACCTCTAGCAGCAGCGCGAGGTCGGGGGCTGGCGGCTTCGTTCTTCCCTTCAAGGAACCGCCAATGAGAAAACTGCTGAACATGCGCAAGGGAGGGCTCCTCGCAGCCGCCCTTATCGCCCTCACGGCCGTGCTGTTCGTCGACATCGAGGACGCGCACGCCGAGTACGGCGACGTCGTCATCAACAACTATTCCGACGGCGCCGGCATGCGTCCGGTGGTTTTCCCGCACTGGTTCCACCGCGTGCGCTTCCGCTGCAAGGTCTGCCACGCCGACCTCGGCTTCAAGTTCCAGGCCGGCGGCAACGAGATCAACATGGTGAAGATCATCGATGGCCAGTACTGCGGCGCCTGCCACAACGGCGAGATCGCCTGGTCGGTCGAGAACTGCAACCTCTGCCACTCGGGCAAGCCGGGCACCAACACCCAGGTGCACGAGAGCACGATCCAGAAACTCGCCCAGCCGGCCGGCGCGCCGGCCAAGAAATAAGGAGGCCGCCATGAAACTCAAGAGCCTCGTCCTCCTCGCCCTGTTCGCCGCCGTTCCCGCCTTGGCGGCCAAGTCCGGCAAGGACGTCTACAACACGACCTGCGCGGTGTGCCACGCCACCGGCATCGCCGGCGCGCCGAAGTACGGCAACGCCGGCGACTGGAGCCCGCGCCTGGCCGGGGGCACCGCCAAGGTTTATGGCAACGCCCTCAAGGGCACGCCGAAGGGGATGCCCGCCAAGGGCGGCAACCCGGCCTACAGCGACGCCGAAGTGAAGGCTGCCGTCGATTACATGCTGGCCGCCGTCAAGTCGGCCGCACCGACGGCCGCCGCCGCACCGGCGGCGAGGGCGCCGGAGCCCAAGCCAGAAGCCGCACCCGTCGCCGCTGCACCTGCCGCGCCCACGCCAACCGCACCGGTGGCCGCAGCGCCGATCCCGGCCGGCGACGTCAATGCCTTCAACCGGCTGCTCAAGCCCGTCGGCAAGCGCAATCCGCCGCCGGCCGAAGACGGCATCCACGATCCGGGCAACGACGGCACGCACGCCCTGCTGGCGCCGCAAACCGCTTACGCGGGCCTGCCGAAGAGCTTCGCCGGCAACCGCGTCAACTGGGTGCAATCGATCGACCAGAAGAAGATCAACCCGCGCTGGGACCGCAACGACCCGAAGGCCGAGCCGATCGTCATGGACCTGAATATCGTGCGCGAAGTGAAGGGCTCGATGCCGGACGTCGTCTATCCGCACAAGCAGCACACCGAATGGCTCGACTGCTCGAACTGCCATCCGGCCATCTTCGTGCCGCAGAAGGGCGCCAACGCAATCAGCATGGCCTCCATCCTGCTCGGCGAAAAGTGCGGCGTCTGTCACGGCAAGGTCGCATTCCCGGTTTCGGAATGCCGCCTCTGCCATTCCAAGAAGAAAGACCTTCGCCCGACGCAGGCCGGTGCCGCGTCGCCCGCGAAATAAGGGAGCAACAATGAAGAAAACCGCCCTAGCCCTCGCCCTTGCCACCCTTTGCGGCACCGCCCTTGCGCAGGCGCCCGCGCCGGACAGCGCGGCCGCCCGCCTGCAGGCCGCGCCCGTCGACCGCGATGCGCTCAACTTCAACATGGAGTCGGTCGGCAAGCTGCTCGAAACTTCCTCGGCCGCGCGCCAGATCGACGCGAGCAAGTCAGACGCGGCCATGGTTCGACGCGATCGCGCGCGCGAAACCTACAAGGCGGCCCAGGCGGCGCTCGCCGCCGGCGACCTGGCCCGCGCCTCGCAGCTGCTGACGGAAACACGCTCGCAGTTCTTCGACGCCGTCCGCGCCGCCGCGCCGGAGGAAGTCACGGCCAAGAAATACGAGAACGACTACAAGATGCGCCTCGAGAGCGTGAATGCGCTGCTCGGCGCCTACAAGCGCGTCGCGAACGAGAAGGGCAGCGCGGTCAAGGGCGTCAGCGAGACCGTCGCCCAGATCGAGAAGAACGTCGCCGAGGCCGCCAAACTGGCGCAGGCGAGCAAGTACAAGGAAGGCCGCGCCGAACTCGATCGCGCCTACCTCGTCGCCAAGGCCGGCGTCAGCGGGCTGCGAAGCGGCGACACTTTGGTTCGTTCTTTGAACTTCGCGAACAAGGAAGAGGAATACCATTACGAGATCGACCGGAACAATACGCACCAGATGCTGATCGAAGTGCTGGTTTCGGAAAAGCGCGGCGACGCCATGGTTCAGGGCTTCGTCGCAAAGGCCAGGGAGCTTCGCGTCAAGGCGGAGGCCGCGGCGGCCGCCAAGGACTACGACAGCGGGGTAAAGCTACTTGAGGAATCGACTGCGGAACTGGTGCGCGCAATTCGCGGCGCGGGGATCTACATTCCGGGCTGAGTTGCGGCGCCTGGCGTGTCTTGCGGCGCTCCTCGGCGTCGCAAGCCACGTGCTCGCGCAGGATTGGGCACCGCTGCGCAATGACGGCATCCACGACCGGAAGGGTCCTGCCGTCAAGCAGAAGCTGCTGCAGGAGCCTGCCGAAGCCCTTTCGAAGCTTCCGCCAGACACCACCGGCAACATGGTGCGCTGGGTGGAGGCGCTGCAGCAGGGCATCATCCAGCCGCGCGCGAGCCTCAAGCCGGACTTCAAGCCGGAAATCCTCGACCAGGACATCCTGCTCGACCTCAAGGGAAGCATGCCGATCGTGCTGTTCCCGCACAAGCGCCATACCGAGTGGCTGGATTGCAGCAACTGCCACAACGGCGTCTTCGAAAAGCAGACCGGCGCCACCAAGATCTCGATGTTCCAGATCCTTGCCGGCGAACAGTGCGGCATCTGCCACGGTGCCGTCTCGTTCCCGCTCACCGAGTGCGACCGCTGCCACAGCGTGCTGCGCCCGGGGCAGAAGAAGGGCGACCCGCGCCCGCCGCTGCCCGGCTCGCATAACATGCCGCCGCCGCGATGAAGTTCCTCTTGCGCGTCATCGCCTGCCTCGCGCTCGCGGCGACCCTGGCCGCGGTGCCGGCATCGGCCGAATACGCGGACCTCGTGCTCAACAAGCGCTCGGAGAAGGAAGGCGTGCGCCCGGTGGTTTTCCCGCACTGGTTCCACCGCATCCGCTTCCAGTGCCGCGTCTGTCATGCCGAACTCGGCTTCAAGATGCGCGCCGGCGCCAACGACTTCACCATGAACGGCATTGCCGAAGGCAAGTTCTGCGGCGCCTGCCACAACGGCGACATCGCCTGGGCGGCGGACCGGTGCGACCTTTGCCACTCCGGCAAGCCGGGGCTGCCGACGGGCATCGTCGGCGGCCACGAAACCAGTGGACCCGGTCGCTGGTAGCCGCCGCCGCCTGCTGAAGGCCGGCCTGGCGCTCATGGCCGCCGCGAGCAGCGGCTGCCTCGCTGCGACGCCGCGCCGCGGCGAGGCCGTACTCGAACCGCTGTTCAGCATCTCCGGGGCGCGGCTCATCTCGCGCACGGACGTCGGCGGCAACGCCATGCCCGGCGACCTCGCGCAGTACGTCCCGCTCGCCTTCCCCGTCGCCGCGGCGGCAAGCTTCAACGACATCTACATCGCCGACGCCGGCGCTGCGCGCCTGTACCGCTACGACCGGGCGCTCGATGCGATGGCGGTGATGCCGGAACCGCGCGTCACCGCAACCACCCGCCTGCAGGCCGGGCCCGACGGCAGCATCTACGTGCTCGACACCTTCGCCTCCGAAATCCGCCGCTACACGCGCGGCGGCCAGGCCCTGCCGGCGCTGCGCCCGCGCCTGGGCACCAGCCGCTACGCCAACTTCGCCGTCGATCCCCTGAACGCGAAGGTCTACGCGGTAGACTCCGCGCACCTTTCAATCGACGAAATTCAGCCCTTGGGACAGTTGTCCATCGAGTACCAGCGCCTCGGCACCGCCGGCCCCATCGCCACCGACGGCCGCGGCCTGTTCGTCGCCGACGCGCGCTGCGGCTGCGTCGTCGAATGGATCGACGGCCGCGCGGGACGGCGCTTCGGCGGCGGCAAGCTGCAACTTCCCCTGTCGCTCGCCGTAGGCGAGCGCCATCAGATCTACGCGGTGGCCGGTTCCGACCGCAGCATCGTGCTGGTCCACGAAGAAGGCGTCGAGCCGCTGTCGCCGGCGTCGCTCGGGCTGCTGATGCCCGAGAGCATCGCCGCCGCCCAGGGCATGGTCCTGGTGGCCGACGGTGCCGGGCACCGCGTGGCGGCCTTTCGCCCCGGCACGAGGCGCGAGCGATGATGCGGCTGCCGGTCCTGATCCTGGCCTGCCTGGCCTTGACCCTTGGCGGCTGCGTGACGACGCGGGAGAAAGCGGTCTTCCGCCTCGGCATCGACGCCGACCCGGCCGCCAAGCGCCAGATGTGGCCGCAGGAACGTTCCGGCGAAGTGCCCCGCTACATCTACGTCGGCGATCTCACCGGCGAGAACAATTTCATCCGCCCCGAGTCGGAGGCGAAGAACACGCGCAATGCAATCGCGCGCTTCTTCGACATCATCATCGGCGAAGAGCCCCCGATGCTGCTCGACCGGCCGCAGATGGGCACCGTGGACGCGCGCGGCCGCATCCTCGTCACCGACATGGGCCGGGGCGCGATATTCGTCTTCGACGAGGCCGCGGGACGCCTGGACGTCTGGGGCAAGGCCGCCGGCGTCATCAACTTCCTCTCGCCGGTCGGCATCGCCGCCGGACCCGACGGACATACCTTCGTCGCTGACCCCGACCTGGCCCTGGTGGCCCGCCTGGACGTCGACGGCAGCCCGCTGTCGCCGATCGGCAAGGGCCTGCTCCAGCGCCCCACCGGCGTGGCCTACGAGCCCAGGAGCAAGCGCCTGTTCGTGGCCGACACCAGCGCGCACGAGATCAAGGTGTTCGATCTGGAAGGGAAATTGCTAGAAACCATAGGCGAGCATGGCGAAGGCCCGCTGGAATTCAACTATCCGACGCACATCGCGGTACTCGACGAAAAGCTCTATGTCAGCGACTCGCTCAATTCGAGGGTTCAGGTGATCTCCGCCCCCACCGGCCGCTACCTCGGCACGATCGGCAGGCGCGGGCTGTTCATCGGCAACATGGTTCGCCCCAAGGGCGTGGCCGCGGACAGCGAGCACAACGTCTATGTCGTCGAATCGGAGTTCGACTACCTGCTGATCTACAACCGCCGCGGCGAATTCCTGATTCCGATAGGCGGGGTCGGCAGCGGGCCGGGCAAGTTCCACCTGCCGGCCGGCGTCTGGGTCGACGCGCACAACCGCGTCTTCGTGGCCGACATGCTGAACGGCCGCGTCGCGGTGTTCCAGTTCCTCGGAGGAGACGTCGACGATGACCGGAACTAAAGTTTTCGTCGGCCTGGCCCTTGCGCTGGCCTTGGCGGCCGGCGGCGCCGAGGCGGCGCGGGAATCGCGCATCAGCGCCACCAAGCACAACCTCTCGGCTTCGGGAACGGGCACCGTCAAGTCCACGACGGAAAGCCAGATCTGCGTCTTCTGCCATACCCCGCACGGCGCCGAGAATGCGCAGCCGACTCCGCTGTGGAACAAGACGCTGCAAAACACCACCTACACGCCCTACACGTCGTCGTCGCTGGACGCCGGCACCATCCAGGGCGTATCCGCCGGCCAGCCGCTCGGCAGTTCCAAGCTCTGCCTGTCCTGCCACGACGGCGTGCTGGCGCTGGGCAGCGTGCGCGTCCTGCGCGGCCAGCAGAACGTCACCATCGGCGACGGTACGCAGGTCAGCATGCCCGCGGGCAGCGGCGCCACGACCGGCTACACACGCCTGCTCGGCTCGGACCTCACCAACGACCACCCGATCTCCGTCACTTACGACGCCACGCTCTCGGACCGCGACGGCGAGTTGCGGCGCCCGACGATGACGACGTCGGCAGACGGCAAGACGCTCAACCGCTGGGGCACGGTGTTCGGCGTGCGCAGCCAGGGCGACACCTACAAGCCGCTGCTGCCGCTGTCGTCCACCGGCAGCAACAGCGCCGGCCAGGTCCAGTGCACGACCTGCCACGATCCGCACATCCGCGAGACGGACCTCGCCGCCGAGCGGAACATCAAGTTCCTGCGCAGCAACCGCTTCCAGAAGGACCAGCCGACCAGCACCTACAGTCCCACCAACGACATCATCTGCCTGGCTTGCCACGACAAGGGCATGCAGGGCGTGGGCGGCAACAGCTGGGCCTACTCGGCGCACGCGAACAAGCAGGTCGCGACCCACACGTACAAGACCAACGCCGCCAACACGCGCGAGTTCCCGTCCACGACCTCGGGCGCCGCCACGAACATCCAGGTCTGGCAGGCCTCGTGCCTCAACTGCCACGACACGCACACGGTGGCAGGCGCGCGCCGGCTGCTGCGCGAAGGCGTCGACAGCGCCGTCGGCACCGCGGCGACGAACAGCGGCTTCGCGGCGACCAACCTCGGCACCGGCGGCTTCATGTCCGGCACCACCGGCGCGGCCCTGGAGCAGACCTGCTACCAGTGCCACACCGACGCCACGACCAGCATCCTCAACACGATCCCGCCCAACGTCGCCAAGGATTTCGGCCTCACCTACCGCATGCGCATCCGCAGCACCGACCAGCCGGCCGGCGGCACCGAGACGCACGACGTCGGCGGCAACTTCAACGACACCTACAACGACTGCACCGGCACCGCCAACAAGTGCGGCGCCGACCTCGTCGAAGCGCGCACGCAGTTGGGCCACAGCAACGCGAACAACCGCCACGTCGAGTGCACCGACTGCCACAACCCGCACCGCGTCGTGAAGTTCCAGCTGTTCTCGGGCAACGCCGGCAGCATCACCGGCACGCCCGATGCGTCCGGCGTCCACAAGCACACCGACGCCTCCGGCTACACGCATACCAACGTCGCCTCGGGCGTGCTGCGCGGCAGCTGGGGCGTGGAGCCCAACTACACCTGCTGCTCCTTCCACACGCCGGTGACCGGCTACACGGTGCGCCGCGGCGACCCCGGCAGCGACACGGTGCCGAACACCTCCGACCCCGACACCAAGACCTATGTCACGCGCGAGTACCAGGTCTGCCTCAAGTGCCACTCGAGCTACGGTTTCGGCACCACGCCGCCCAACCTCGACGCCACCAACAGCAAGGGCCTGACGCCCTCCGGCACCAATTCCCTGACGCAGTACACCGACCAGGCCAAGGAGTTCCAGGCGCCGAGTTCGCACGCCGACGACTCCGACGTCCTCGATCTGGGCGGCGACGCCGGCGCCGTCGACGCCAACGCCAACACCAGGAACCACCGCTCCTGGCATCCGGTGATGCGCGCCACGGGCCGCACGGCGACCAAGCGCGGCGTCACCGCCACCAACGCCTTCAGGCTGCCGTGGAGCAACGACGTCGGCGCGCAGACGATGTATTGCAGCGACTGCCACGGCTCGAGCACGGCCGCGGGCACGGTGATCCCCAACAGCGGCAACACCTGGGGTCCGCACGGCTCGGGCAACCCGTTCATCCTCAAGGGCGTCTGGGGCGCCGGCATGAACACCGGCACCACCAACCTGCTGTGCCTCAAATGCCACAACCCGACCAGCAGCTCCGGCTTCTCGGGCGGCGGCAAGGGCAACCTGCACGCCTACCACATCGACAGGATCGGCAGCATCAACTGCGTCTGGTGCCACGTCGCCGTGCCCCACGGCTGGAAGAACCGCTCGCTGCTGGTCAACCTCAACGATGTCGGCGAGGAAGCCGGGCACGGCGCCGGCAGCAGCAAGGAAGTCGCCATCAGCGGCAACGGCGGCCACTACCGCAAGGAACCCTACTACCTCTACGCCAAGAACAAGATCGCCTCCTTCGGCACCAGCGGCGCGTGGACCGAAGGCAATTGCGGCTCGCGCGGCAAGAGCGGCACCGACCTGATCACCAGCACCGACGGCGCCTCGTCCTCGAACACGAGCGGTACCGGCAAGACCTGGATGACCAACACGTGCAGCAGCCCTTCCAACTGACGTTCCTGAAGGCGCTCGCTTCCCTCAAGCTGACCTTCGCCGCACTTGTCGTCCTCGCCGCCGTCGCCGTCGCCTTCCTCTGGCGTGACGACGTGCCGGGATCGGTGCTGGCGCCGCCGCTCGGGCTCCTCGCCGTCAACCTGCTGGCGGCCATCGTCACCAACCACAGCTTCCGCCGCCAGGGCGCCCTGCTCGCCTTCCACGCCGCATTGCTGGCGCTGGTGCTGCTGGTGGCAGCGAGCCGGCTGACCTACCTCAAGGGCAACCTCGAACTGGCCGACGGCGGCGAATTCGAGGGCACGCTGGTCGCGGTAGACGCCGGCCTGCTGCATCCGTTCGAGAAACTGAAGCAGCTGCGCTTCGCCAGCCTCGGCTTCGAGATCGACTATGCCCCGGGTCCGCTGCGCCAGGGCATCCGCAACACCATCGAACTGCGTCCGCCGGGCGGCGTGCCGAGCCGCATCGTGATCACCGACCACGCGCCGCTGACCCTCGACGGTTACCGCTTCTATCCGACGGGCAACAAGGGCTTTTCGCCGACCTTCGTCTGGCATCCGGCGGACGGCGGCGCGCCGCGGGTCGGCACCGTGAACCTGCCCTCCTATCCGCTGCACGAGCATGGCCAGGCGCTCGAATGGACGCCGCCGGGAACCGACCTGAAAATCTGGACAATGCTCGAATTCAGCGAGATCATCCTCGCCCCGGATCGCCCCTCCTCCTTCCGTCCCCCGCGGGAACACAAGCTGGTGCTGCGCATCGGCGAAACGCGCCGGGAGCTGGTGCCGGGCGGCAGCGCCGAGCTTCCCGGCGGCCGCCTCGAATACCGCGGGCTGCGCGGATGGATGGGCTACACGGTGTTCTACGACTGGACGATCCCGTGGCTGCTCGCGTCCTCCGTCGTCGCCGTGCTCGCGCTGGGCCTGCACTTCTGGAACAAGTTCGCCGCCAAACCCTGGAATCCGGAACCACAAGACCCCAAAGAACAATGAACGAACTCCAAGTCCTCTGGGCCGCGCTGGTCCTCTACGTGCTGGCCGGCTCGGCCGCCATCTTCGCCGTCATCTGGCGCCGCCGTCCCGAGCGCTTCGTGCTCGCCATGATGAGCCTCGGCCTCGTGCTGCATACGGCCTCGATCGCCATGCGCTGGGAACGCCTCGGCCACGGCCCGTACGTGACGATGTTCGAGATCCTCTCCAGCAACATCTGGAGCCTGATGCTCGCCTTCTCGCTCGCCTACTGGCGCATCCCCGCCATCCGCGCCTCGGCGGCCGTCGTGATGCCGATCCTGTTCATGATGATGGGCTGGATCATGATGGCCGACCCCGGCGACGGCACGCTGCCGTCCAGCTATCACACGGTCTGGCTGTTCATCCACATCGGCTTCGGCAAGGTGTTCCTCGGCGCCACGCTGGTCGCCGTCGGCCTGGCCGGCGTCATCCTGCTGCGGCCGACGGCGCGCGGCGCGCAATGGTTCGCGCGCCTGCCGGCCGACGAGCGCCTCGACGACCTCGCCTACCGCTGCATGGCGCTCGGCTTCGTCTTCGAGACGCTGATGCTCGTCGCCGGCGCCATCTGGGCGCAGGACGCGTGGGGCCGCTACTGGGCCTGGGATCCGCTCGAGACCTGGTCGTTCCTGACCTGGCTCGCGCTGGCCATCGCCCTGCACGCGCGCGTCACCTTCAAGTTCGCGCCGCGCACCGGCGCCATCCTGGTGATCGCCGTCTTCGTCGTCGCCTTCCTGACCTTCTTCGGCGTGCCGTTCATTTCCACCACGCCACACAAAGGAGCGGTCTAGGTGACGGCCCCGGAAACCCGCCGCCTCGCGCTCGCCTGGTTCGCGCTGGCACTGACCGCGCTCGGACTCTCGGCGCTGTTCGCGGTGATCCTCGTCGTCGCGCGCACACCCTTCCTGGGTCAGGGCGCGGGACTGTTCCGCACCGCCCTCGTGCTGCACGTCGATCTCGCGGTGCTGGTCTGGTTCCTCGCCATGGCGGCGGCAATCTGGATGCTTGCCGGCCAGGTCAAGAGCCGTCTCGCCTGGGCCGCCTTCGCGCTCGCCGCGCTCGGCACGGCCGCGATGGTCGCTGCCGGCTTCTCGCAGCAGGCGACGCCGGTGCTCGCGAACTACGTTCCTTTCCTCGAGCACGGCGTGTTCTCGTTCGGCCTCGGCAGTTTCGCGCTGGGCATCGGGCTCGCCGCCGTCGCCGGTCTCGCGGTGTGGCGGCGACCGTCGCCGGCGCCCTTCGAACTGGCAGCCGGCACCGCCGTCATCGCGCTGGCGATCGCCGCCTTCGTGCTCGCCGTCGGCTACATGTCCGATCCGCAGGCGGGCGGCTTCGTCGTCGGCGTCGACGACCGCTTCTGGGGCATCGGCCACGTCGTCCAGTTCGTCCATGTGCTGCTGATGATGGGCGCCTGGGCGGCCCTCGGCGAGGCCGCGCTGGCAACGACGCCCCGGCTGCGCCGGCTGCTGCCGTGGCTGATCGGCGCCGCGGCGCTGCCCGCCCTTGCGGGTGCCGTGCTGGCGATGCTGCACGGCGCCGGCACCGTCGAGTACCGCGTCGGCTTCACCGAACTGATGCGCTGGGGCACGTGGCCCGCAGCGATCGTCTTCGCCATCGGCCTCGTGCTCGGCCTGTGGCGCGTCGGCCGCGAGCGCCGCCTCGACGGCGACGAGATCGGACTCGCGCTGTCGCTGTTCCTGTTCGCCGCCGGCTGCCTGCTCGGCGCCAACATCCAGGGCGAATCGCTCGCCGTGCCCGCCCACTACCACGGCACCGTCGGCGCCGTGACGCTCGCCTACATGCTCTGGATGCGCCGCACCGGCGCGGCCACCCCGAGGT
>Ga0209066_10001733_pt1 | contig 28119 bp, 23 predicted proteins | sample All_14_2_FD_187198 | JGI IMG/M metagenome (GOLD analysis project Ga0209066, IMG submission 187198) | Freshwater microbial communities in response to fracking from Pennsylvania, USA - Allegheny Zone_MetaG_DW_15 (SPAdes) (version 2) ...
GGTGGTACCTGTGGTGGCGAGATGACCAACAAAAGTGTAACAGTACAGGTAGTAGCTCCCGGCTTTGTATCTGAAACAACAGTCGTATCTCTGCAGTTGTTACCAAACCCCAATCAGGGTAGCTTCTCCCTGCAGGGAATACCGGCCACTGCCAGCGCCATAACGGTAACGGACATGCTGGGACGCAAAGTATATGAAGCACAGCTCAACGGAAATAACACACAGCAGATACAGATGACAGGCACTATCGCCGATGGCTCTTACCTGCTCACCGTGCAGACTCCGGACAGCAGATATACCATCCGGTTTGTTGTGAAACGATAGTTGTCACAAATCAGATAGCGTATTTAACGAAACAGGTTATCGTAAATTAGTTTTACGATAACCTGTTTTATATTGATTTACTGAAAACAGGCTTACTGCTTTCTCCTACCCCCCGGCCCTCAGCCAGACGCATATCAAACACAGAGCAGATGTTACGTATAAAATTACGACCTTGAGAAGTCACAGTAAAAGAACAGCCTGAATGTACTACCAGGTCATCTGCTGTCAACTGATGCAATAGCTGACCGGACAGCGCTAATATCAATGGCAGATCTTTTGCTGCCACTTCAGTATGGCCTTTACAGCTTATATCCAATATATACCTGCGAAACCGCGCATCTGCCTCAGTAACCATAATCCCTTTTACAACCGGCAATGCTCCCTCACCTACAGCATGATAATAGTCATGTAGCTTTTTGGTATTCTGAGCATAGGCCCCGGGTATTCCACTAATAGCAGATACACCTAACCCCAGCAGAAAATCCGTCTGCTGTACCGTGTACCCCATAAAGTTCCGGTGCAGCGTTCCGTCCATAGCCGCATGATACAGGGCATCTCCTGGCAATGCAAAATGGTCCATACCTATATCTGTATAGCCATGAGCCATGAGCAGTTCTCTACCCTTCACATACATAGCCATTTTATCGGCCGAAGAAGGCAGGTCTTGTTCATCAAACAGGCGCTGCGCCCTGCTGGTCCATGGCACATGCGCATAGCTGTAAAAAGCAATTCTGTCCGGTCTTAAGCTGGCTACTTCGTTAATGGTACGCTCTATACTTTCTATTGATTGCCGGGGCAGCCCATATATCAGGTCATAGTTTACCGATTCATACCCAATCTCACGGGCTTCATCCGTCGCACGTTGCACATGCGCCAGTGGCTGTATCCGGTTAATGATCCGTTGCACCTCAGCATCATTGTCCTGCACACCATAGCTCACACGGCGAAAGCCTATGTCATAGAGAGCCTGCAGATGCGCTCTTGTTGTATTATTGGGATGACCTTCAAAGCTGAACTCATGCCCATCCGGCACAATTGCCTTTTCCAGTAACTGCATCACCAGCTGCTGCAAGCTCTCTGGCGAAAAGAATGTAGGGGTTCCTCCTCCCAGGTGCAGCTCCCGTATTACAGGTGCAGTACCCATTAAGCTCAGATAGGTATCCCACTCTGCCATTATAGCCCTAGTGTATACCTCCTCTACCGAGTGGTCTGTAGTAATTTTTTTATTACAACCACAGTAAGTACAAAGCGACTCACAAAATGGCAGATGAATATAAAGACTGATACCAGCCCTGTTACTCTTCTGAAAATCACTGTAAAAAACATCAGCCCATTCATTGGCTGCAAACCCATCCTTCCAGAATGGCACCGTAGGGTAGCTGGTATAGCGGGGTACAGGCACATTATACTTTTCCAGTAACTGCTGCATACAAATTATCAGTTCTTTGTCCGGATCCAAAGTTATCAGGCCAGGAAAGGGAGGCTACTGATAGCGGTCAGGCAGGAAACTGTTTCCGCACAGCATGAAAAAAGCCGGAAGCGCATTGCTTCCGGCTTTTGTGGTGTGGGAGGGAATTGAACCCCCGACACAAGGATTTTCAGTCCTTTGCTCTACCAACTGAGCTACCACACCTCCCTGTTTTGGGATTGCAAAGATAGAAGCCGTTTCCGAAAAATCAAACAACAATACGTATATTATTTTTCACACCACGATTTCGCCTGTATATGCAGCAACAGGAATACACAATCATGTACATTCCTGTACCATAAACCTGTTATTCCGGCACAGCTACGTTCACAATAGTTCATTATCAACAAATTAGTTTTAACGTAGCTTTAACCCCCATATTTTCAGACACTTTGCCAATGAGTTTATTTTTGTGTTTATCCAAAAAATGAAACGCATTAAGCATAATATGTGGCGTTCCGTTCTCGTGTTGCTGTTGCTTACCGGTAGCTTCAGCATTAATTATGCCCAGAATGTTGTTTTTACCGCCGTTGCAGAAGCTGAAAAAATTGGCGTACGCGACCAGGTAAGTGTACAATACACGATACGTGATGCTGAAGACCTCCGTACGCATACCAACCCGTCGGATGCAGACTTCGTAATTGTCGGTGGTCCTTACACTGCACACAGCTCCAATACTTCTTTTAATGGCAACAGGATGACAACATCCCAAAGCCTCACCCTCACCTATGTACTGCAGCCACGCAAAGAAGGTACCTTTACCATACCGCCTATAGAAATAAAGGATGGCGCAGGACACAGCTATCAGTCAAATCCGGTCACCATTCAGGTTGTCCCTGGCTCATTGGCACAGCAGCGCCCTCAGGCAAGGGCATATGACCCTTTTGCCGATGATGCTGCCGCTATGCTGCGCCAGATGCAGGCTATGCAGCAGGCACAGATGCAGCAGTTTCAGCAGCGTGCGCGCGCTTACAGGCAGCAGCAACAGCAGGGACAGGCCCCTCAGGCCAATCAGCCAGCTGAAGATCCCGCTATAAGTGAAGCCGAGCTAAAGAAAAACCTCTTCATAAAGGTTACTGCCGATAAAAACAAAGTGCGTCAGGGCGAGCAGGTTACGATAAGCTATAAGCTTTACTCCCGTATCCCCATGCAGATGTCCATATCCAAGCTGCCTACCCTTAACGGTTTCTGGACACAGGACTTTGATATCCCCCGTCAGGCAAAGCCCGGCGAAGAAGTGATTGACGGAAAAAAGTATCAGGTATTCTTACTGAAAAAATCAGCGCTCTTCCCTACACAAACCGGAACGCTGGAGCTGGACCCTGCCGAAGCTGACGGCGCGGCAAGAATCGTACGGCAGGTGCGTCGTCGCATGTCCGACCTGTTCGATCCCTTTGGCGCAGGTACACTCATGATGAGCGACCCATACTTTAACAACACATACTACAATTCAGTTGAGTATCAGGACGTACCGGCTCACCTTCAGAGTGCACCACTGAAAATAAATGTCAGCCCCTTACCCGAAAAAGGACAGCCTGATGACTTCGGAGGTGCAGTAGGTAACTTCTCCGTTAGCAGCAAAATTGATAAGCAAAATATTTCTACCGATGATGTTGCCACATTTACCCTTACCATTTCCGGCAGTGGCAACCTGAAGTTGATAGACCCTCCGGTACTGAAGTTACCTAATGGCCTTAACACATTTGACCCGGTAGTAATAGATACAATTACAGGAAGAAGTACTACCATCACCGGCTCTAAAATTATTACCTACGTCATCACACCGCACACCCCCGGCGATTATGAAGTACCGTCAATACCCTTTTCTTATTTCGACCCGCAAAGTGGTGATTACGTAACAGTAAATACACAGCCTGTTAAACTGCATGTTACACCTGGGAAAAACTATATGACCCGCAGACCAGACAATACTGCCACCAGCTATAAAGACATTCACGAAATCATCAAGCAGGCGCCACCTACGCTTTCCTATGGTGAAAAGCCATTGTTTCACACCCCAGGTTACTGGTCTATGTATGTACTTCCTGTTATAGGATTGGCGGGCTATGTATTCTGGCGCAGGCGCGATGAAGAACTTTCCAGAGACACAGTAATGCTACGCCGCAGGCGTGCCAACAAAATTGCACTGCAACGCCTGGCTACAGCACGCACATACCTCCAGAAGTCCGACAAAAAGCCGTTTTACGAAGAAGTATCAAAAGCAATCTGGCTATATCTTTCAGACAAGCTGTCCATACCACTGTCAGCATTATCCAGAGATACAGCCACTGAGGCTATGAGCAATCGTAATATTCCTGCTGATGTGCAAAAGAAGTTAAATGATGTTATAGGTGAATGTGAAACATCACTCTATGCCAGTGGAGGCGCCCGTACTATGAAAGATACTTTCGACGACGCAGTAAATGTAATCAGCAACCTGGAAGACGTATTCAAAGCATGATAAGAACAACGCTTATATGGCTCCTTACACTACTGTCCCTGCAATGTATAGCAGGCGACTGGAAAGCTGACTGGAAAAAAGCTACTGACTTTTACATACAGAAGAAATACGATAGTGCCGCCCATTACTATGAGCAAATCGCAACTACTCATCCTCACAATGCTGAAGTATATTACAATCTGGGTAACACCTACTACAGACTGAACCGTATAGCACCCGCAGTACTCAACTATGAAAGAGCGCTGCATACAGATCCGGGACATCGCGATGCGCAGGACAACCTTGCCATTACCCAGGCGCGTATCAGTCACCTTATCGCCCCTGCCGATAATATATTTTTCGTTAAATGGTGGCGTAGCATTACCAGTCAGACACAGGCTACCACATGGGCTATTGTGGCACTTGTTGCCTTCCTGCTGGCCCTCGTCACATGGTGGGCCAGAAAATACACAACACAAGGCAGCAGGCTCCCGTTCCAGCTGCCGGGCATACTTGGCTTTATTACCATTTGTGCCTTATTCCCGGGCTTTATAGCTGCATCCAATGCTACCAATGCAAGAAAGGCAGTAATATTTGAGAATGATGCCCCACTCCTCGATGCAAAGAAAGGAAATGGTAAGCCGGCAGCCCTGCTACCGGAAGGCACAACTGTTCATATCCTTAATGAAGCCGGCGACTGGCTGGAAGTCAGACTCCCCGACAGCAGAACCGGCTGGGTACAGTCCGCACATGTTACAAAGATCTGATAGCACCTCTTAATCCTCAGGGAAACGACAGGCAGTGCCTCACCCGCTAATACCATAAAAAAAGGGTCCCCTGAGAAACAGGGAACCCATCCGTAAAGAAACGGATATCAGCGGATTATTTTTGAACTATCTGTGTTCGTGTTGTATTAACTACAGCTCCTACCTGGCCTATTAACTGATCTGAAAGCCCCACTTTCTTTGCTCCCACTACCAGATCTGCCACAAACTGGTCAAAGTCTGCCGAACCTGCCTTGCCATTCATTCTGGGATTCTGTGCAGGGTCGTGAGCCTTTACCATGTCCATCCCGGCATACGTGAAGTTCTTTGCTCCTGTAGCTACACAAAAGAAGTCCGTCAGGTTTTTACTTAGTGCAGCAAAGCCACTCAGGTTTCCCGCTGTCACCTCCGATAGCAGCACAGGAAAAAACTTGTTCAGCGCTGTATCTGCCGCTATCACAAAAATGGTACTGTCTACTACCGAGCGGATACCTAATCGCCCCTGCTCTATCATTTGCCCACTATTGGACGGATCTGCAACCATTGCTGTACCCCCCAGAGAGTCATACAATGTTTGAGTTGTGACTGGTGTCATATTATCATCGCTCTTCTTCTTGCAAGACGATGTTGCAGCTATGCCTGAAGCAATAGCAACTGCAGCCAAAATGGTAATTGTCTTTTTCATCAGCACTGTTTGATTGTTTAATGGAAAAATGATACTCTTTTATACATTGCAGATAACCAGCTTTCTGCCTTACCGGCAGATACCGGGCATCCTTTCATCATCTCTTTTGCATCAGGCATATAACGTACACCGGTATATCCGCTGCTATTACAAAAACGACCTACAATATCATCTGCTTTTACCCTGGCAGGATAAAAGGTAAATACAGCAATATTGGTAGCCGGGTTACACAGAACATGGTCTACCCCTTCCTGCCTGTACAGCCACTCACTGATTACATCGGCATCGTGGGCATCTATATCCTGCCGTATATCTATACGTGCCATAGCTACCATGTGTTTATCTACCGGCTTGTGGGTAACAACATAGATGTGTACCACCAGTGCAATACTCAACACTGCTATAGTTGCCGCAGCAACCTTCACAACTCTTCTGATTTTTTTCTTCTGCATAGGAAAACATGCTATTAATGAACGTAACAACTATTTATACGCAGCAATAAGATGTACGGTTTTCAGAATCCGGAATTTTCCCAGATAATCCTGCAGGCATTTTTGCCTTACATAGATTTAACAGCACAAAAAAAGCCCCACCTGATGGTGGGGCTGTCAATAATATTTTTGCAGTACCGTTGCTACTTGATACCCATTTTAGCCTTTACAAGGTTGGTAACATCATGGTCTTCTTTGCTGTACACAATACCACCACCCTGACTGTTTACATCAAAGATGTAATCATAATTTTTCTCTTTGGCTACGTCTTTGATAGCCTTGTCAGCCTTTTCCAGTATTGGAGTATAGAGATCCTGTTTCTTCTGCTGAATCTTTTCCTGTGCACTCTGCTGTGTACTCTCTATACGAGCCTGAAGATCCTGAAGTTCTTTCGTTTTCACTTCTTTCATCGCATCGCTCATGGTCTTTTCTTCTTTCTGAAAAACCTGCAGCTTTGTCTGAAACTCACGGGTCATCATCTCTATCTGATCCTGAAAAGTGCGTGTGTACTTTGCCAGTGAAGAGTCTGCATTTATACGCTCCGGCATGTTCTGCAGCAGTAGAGCAGAATTGATATAAGCTATCTTCATACCAGTCTGCGCGCGGGCCACGGTGCCCAGCATTATCCCGCAGGCAAGGATCACTATCAACTTTTTCATCTGGTTGTTTTACTTGTTTATTGTATGCTGATTAATTGGAAAGTATATTTATTTGACGGTGCAAATTAAGTGCCATTATTTGTTTATTCCAAGAACTTTTAACACTTCATCACTCTTATCCAGGCGGGGGTCAGCATAAAAAAGCGTTACGCCACCGGCCTTATCCAGTACCATATCATAGCCCTTCTGCGAAGCCATTTTCTGTACCGCGTTAAATACACGGTCCTGTATAGGCTTCACCAGTTCCTGACGCTTTTTGAACAAATCGCCCTCATAACCGAAGCGTTGTTTCTGAAGGTCTTTTGCCTCTTTCTCACGCTCTACTATCTCATCCTGCCTGCGCATGCGCATTTCGTCAGAGAGCATAGGCTTTTCAGCCTGATAGCCTTTATACATTTTCTCTACATCGGCCATTTTAGCGTCTATCTCATCCTGCCATACTTTGGCCAGATTGTCCAGTTTCGTCTGCGCATCCTTATAATCCGTTATTTTATCCAGGATAAACTTGGAATCAATAAAGCAGTAACGCTGCTGCGCTTGTGCGCCTGCTGCCAGCAGTACAAACAACAAACCGAAAATTACCTTTTTCATTATGTCGTGGTTTAGATGTAAAAATAATTGTAATCCTGATAAAAATGCAGCCTGATAGCTCCCACTCTGTTAATCCGGCTCCATACCCAGCATAAACGTAAACTGACCAAGTCCTTTGATACCACCATTGGTGCCATCATACTTATCTACCCCTATACCATAATCAAGTCCCAGCAGGCCAAACATGGGCAGGAATACCCTGACACCAATACCGGCATCACGGTTCAGCTTCAGCGGGTTATAATCTTTAAACGAAGTCCATGCATTGGCAGCATCTACAAATGCCAGACCATATATCGTTGCAGTAGGGCTGAGCGAGAACGGATAGCGTAGTTCGGTCACATATTTATTAAACAGGGTACCGGCACTCTGGTATACACTATAGCCACGCTGGCTGATGATTTCACGACCTATAAAGAACTGCCCCATCGTCATACCATCTCCACCCAGCTGGTAACGGCCAAATGGTGAGTAACCAAGTCCCTGGTTATAATATCCCAGGAAGCCATATTTCACACTCATCTTCAGCACCAGATTACCTTGTATCTTATGGTACCAGTCGGCCTGAAAACGGTATTTATGATACTCTATCCATTTATACTTTTCCTGGTCGGCAAGTGCCGTATAGTCCTTACCTGTAAACATGCTGTAAGGCGGCGTAAACTGGAATGTGAAAGACACATTGGAACCACTACGTGGATACAGCGGTCCGTCCAGTGAGTTACGGGCCAGTACCAGCTTAAAGTTGAAGTCGTTACTGATACCATTATTAAAGTTAGCATCCGGTATCAGTGTATAGTTTTTCAGCTTATAGTTATTGAAGTAAACTCCGTAGTTGAATATGAAGAAGTTGTCAGGCCATGTAAGACGCTTACCCATAGACAGTCCCCCACCCAGCACCTGCAGGTAAGTAGAGTTGTCACCTGTACTGGAAAAACGGTTAAATGTTATACTTCCGGTAAGCGCATTGGGCCTGCGGCCACCCAGCCACGGCTCGGTAAATGAGGCAGTAAGTGCATTATAGTATTTACCGTTTGAGGCATAGGTAATAGAAAACTTCTGGCCATCCCCCACCGGAAGCGGGTCCCAGAATTTTGGCTTGAATATGTTCCTGGCAGAGAAGTTGTTGAACGTGATACCCACATTACCATAAAAGCTTACACCACCACCAAAACCGGCAGAAAGCTGCAGCTGATCGCTCGACTTTTCTACTACAGTATAGTCTATATCCACAGTACCATCCTCGGGGTGCGGCTTAGGCTGTATACCTATTTTCTCCTGGTCAAAGAAGCCCAGGTTGGCTATCTCACGCTGCGAACGGATTAGATTGGTACGGCTGAATTTCTGTCCCGGTCTCGTATACAGTTCGCGGCGTATCACATGCTCATTTGTGCGGTCGTTACCGGATATGCCTATGTCACGTATCGTAGCCTGTGCGCCCTCTGTTACGTGCATCTCATAATTGATCGTATCATTTATTACAGATACTTCTACCGGCTCTATGTTGAAAAACAGATAACCGTCATCCATATACAGGCTGCTCACATCCTCCCCGCCTTCCGGGTTCAGCTGACGGCCCAGACGGGTGTCCAGCAACTGTTGGTTGTAAACATCACCTTTCTTGATACCCAGCACTTTCGATAGTACCTCTGAAGAATACTTCGTATTACCCTTCCATGCTACATCACCGAAGTAATACTTATGTCCCTCGCTTACTTTGATATCTACATTCAGGTTACCGTTACGAACAGGGTATACCGTATCTGCCACTACTATCGCATCCCTGAAACCCAGAGTATTATAGTAGGCTACCAATGATTGCTTGTCTTCTTCAAACTTGCTCTGGTTGAATTTGGATGAGGCAAAGAATTTGAAGCGGAAATAAGGGTCCAGCGCATCCAGTGTTTTTGAAAGAGACAGAAAGCCGAATTCTTTTACATACTTACGAAAAGAGCGCTCTGTGCTGCCATACACACTTACCTCTTTTGCAGGGTGCAGTGTTATATGACTCATTTCCTTTGTTCCTTTCAGTGTACGCTTCAGCCTTTGCTCTGTAGCATTATGAACACCGGCTATGTTTATCTGATTTATGTGTGTTTTTACACCTTTTTCTATGTAGAAGGTGAGCATTACTTTGTTTACAGCATTAGTATCTTTTCGCTCTCTCACATCTACCGATACCCTGCCATACCCCTTATCTACATAGTGTTTCCTTATACGCTCCACAGCATCCTTCAGCGTGGCATCAGTCACTACCTTGTTCGATACCAGCGGCATCTTATTCTTTAACTCCTTGGCCTCCGATGTTTTTATATTCTTAAAGTTATACTTACTCAGGCGCGGCCTTTCCTCTACATGTATGTCTATAAATAGCTTATCGTCTATAACCTTCGATACGGTAATACTTATGTCAGAAAACAAGTCCTGTTTCCACAATCCGTGTATCGCTTTTGATATTGCCTCATCATGCGGGAGGTGTATTTTCTGCCCTACTACAAGGTTACTTACAGATATAAGCAGGTCCTGATCCAGATACTGCGCGCCGGAAACGGTAATACCCGCCAGTTCATACTCTTTAGGTTTGCTGGGGTCATTGGCCTGTTGCTGCATATAGCTGCTGAGACCAGAGCCCCCTGTCTGTGCTTGTGCTGGTAGTGTAACCGAAATACATAAAAGCAGCGAACATACACGTATGGATAAGTTATTGCACGTTCGGGCTATTGTATCTGCTATACTTTTATTGAAAGGCATTATCTGTATGGTCATTTCCCTAAGACTGGGTGGGGTTAGTCATGTTTATCTGTTCACTGGTCTTGCCAAATCTGCGCTCGCGTTGCTGATAGTTAAGCAATGCCTCATATAAATGTGGCTTGCGAAAGTCGGGCCAGTGAACATTGGTGAAATATAATTCAGCATACGCCAGCTGATACAGCAGGAAGTTACTGATGCGACATTCCCCGCTGGTACGTATCATCAATTCAGGATCAGGAAAGTTGTGCGTATATAAATTTTGTGCAATGGCCGCATCATTGATATCTTCTATATCTATTGTGCCCTCCACAACCTTTGCAGCCAGTATGCGTGCAGCACGGGCTATCTCGTCCCGTGAGCTGTAACTGAGAGCCAGTATCAGATTTAAGCCCGTATTTCCGGCTGTTATTTCTATTGCCTCATTTAACTCCTTCTGGCAAATATCCGGCAGGCTATCAAAGTCACCTATTACGTGCATACGCACATTGTTCTTTTTAAGATCGTCTACTTCCTTGCGGATAGTATTTACCAGCAGCTCCATTAGCGCATCTACTTCTGCCTTGGGTCTGTTCCAGTTCTCGGCCGAAAATGCATACAGCGTTAGGTAGCCTATACCTATAGCGCCACATGCGTCCACTATTTCGCGCACGCTCACCACCCCTTCATAGTGGCCATAAACCCTGTCTTCACCGCGCTCTTTAGCCCAGCGACCATTACCATCCATAATGATGGCAATATGTCTTGGCAGCCTGCTGCTGTCTATAGATTCAGGAATACTCATCAGTTATACGAAAAGTGCGCAAAGGTACAAAAATAGCTTACAGGGGATGGTAGCAAAATATGTAAATGTAGTTTAACTCGATTTTAACTGCATTAAATATAAAACAGAATACATAAGACATTTTCTTACTAAACATAGAAAACGGTAACAAAACCAGCCAATAGAAGCACTACACTCCTCATTCCGGGTCATTTTAATGAAAGAATTCAGACATTACTGCTAATTTAGCTGCATCCTGTCAGTAACTATACTGCAACCTGCCCACGTATGCGAATACCCTTTGTCTGCATCATACTCATGATATGTTTGTGCGCCATAAGTACCGGTGCCGCCTGTCAGGTGCGGGTAAAACGGGCTCATAAACACAGGTTTGAAAAAAAACGCGATAAAAAACTACCAAAAGAAAAAACAGTTCGCCAAAAGAAGCCACAACCTGTATCTGAAATAAGCATTATTCCATCCGATGCTAAAAAACAATCAGATACGCACGATAGCAGGTACTATATAAAATGGTCTGCTGAGCACCCTTTAAAATATTACGACTTTCTGTACAACAGAAACCTGTATAACAAGTTCGTTACGGTAAGAGACACCGACCTTACACGTGTTATATATCCCGACTACAGAGACTTTTACCGTATACTGGCACAAAGAAGGCAAACCGAACAGATTATAGAAGATAGCTTATGGCGCAATAAGGTAGAGGCAATCATCAGGGAAAGGATGAGCAGAAATATTTACGAGGAGCTCGAAGAAAGTATAGACTCTGCTCACATAACAAACATATCTATAGACTCTCCGGCTGCATCTGTTATCCTGCTGCAACCAATTACTTACCCCATCGGTAAAAACAAATACTATTATAATATCAGTGCCCTTTTCAGCAAAACAGATTCCTGGATGATTATAAAATCAAAGGATATTCTGGAACATGAACAGATTCATTTCGACATATTTGAGCTGCATGCCCGTAAAATGCGGAAACACCTTGTAGAGACCATAAAACATAACATAAGCAAAGGAACCTACGAATCTATTTCAGACGATCTGGCGCCGGGTTTTGAGAAATTATACAATGAACTGAATGAAATGCAACTGGAATTTGACCGCCAAACGGGTGCCATTACAGCTAATAATGCACCCATTACAGCCATCAATGCCCAGTGGAAAAATAAACTACGTAATGCCATTTCCCTGCTCAGTAAATATGCCAGTGCAGAAGGAACAATAATATTGAATTAACTTTCGCCGCAGAAAGTGTGGAGTTTCACACATTACATTGCACACAAAAAAACAAGAATAAAAGAGAATGACACTTTACGACCGCATTCAGGAGACAGCCGCTTATATCAAATCCCGTACCTCTGCTACCCCGCTTGTGGGTATCATCCTCGGTAGCGGCCTGGGCGACCTTACCGATATGACCGAAAAAGAACTTGAAATCCCCTACTCCGAAATACCACACTTCCCCGTTTCTACAGTTATAGGCCATAGCGGGAAAATGGTGTTTGGTAAGATAGGTGGCAAGTCTGTGGTATTGATGTCTGGCCGGTTTCATTACTATGAAGGCTATGACATGCAGATGGTCACTTTTCCGGTTCGGGTCATGAAAGCCATGGGTGTAGAGACACTCGTGGTATCTAACGCTGCCGGAGGCATGAATAAGACTTTTACCATTGGCGACCTCATGATTATTACAGATCATATCAATCTGTTCCCTGAGCATCCGCTACGCGGCCCTAATGACGAAAGGCTCGGAACCAGATTCCCCGATATGAGTCATACCTATGACGAAGCGTTACGTAACAAAGCAAAGGAGATAGCAGCCAGCCGGGGCATAGAGCTGAAAGAAGGTGTTTACACCGGCCTCCAGGGTCCTACATTCGAGACACCTGCTGAATACAGGTGGCTGCATATAATAGGAGGCGATGCTGTAGGTATGAGTACCGTACCTGAAGTAATTGTAGCCCGCCATGGTGGCATGCGTGTATTTGCCATGAGCGTCATTACAGATATAGGCATCAGCGATGTTCCGGTTACCATCACACATGAAGAAGTACTGGAAGCGGCACAGGCCGCAGCACCCAAAATGGCAGCTATCGTGGCAGACCTCATAACTGGTCTGTAACTGCTACTCATACATAACTCTGTACACAATGGCCCCGGATGCGGTATCTTCCAGCACCGGGGTCATTGTTATTGGCGCCCTGCCATCACGCAGGTTATCCATAAATATAGCATCAAAGTCAGGCCCATGCATCATACTGCTGCCTGCAGGTGCATAGAGATAATAAGAAATCCTGTGTCGCTTCATATCCCGCACCAGTTGCCCGGTATTGGCTACCTTGTTCTCACCCTTAAACCCAGCTTTCTGACGGTTCACGACAAAAAACCGGTTACCGGAAAAGTACATGATACGGGATAGCAGGCGGGAGTGAATATTACTTGCAAAATCCACACCGGTAAATCCTTCCGCCTTCAGCCGCTGTGCCAGCATATACTCCGCCTTTCCTATGTTATGCATAGCTACCAGCTTCCATGCCGGGAACCAAAGCATACCTGCTATAAAAAGAGGAAACATCCATGCCCAAAGGCGGGGCATTACCCCTCCTGGCAGTTCTCTGGCACTTACTATGATGGCCAGAGGCAGCATCAGCCACAGATAGCGCGACTCCAGATGCACCATCACATAACCCAATGGCAGAGTAATCATGAATATACATACAGCCAGCAGCTCTGCCGGTACACTCCTGAAACGCCTTATCTGCCACAGTACCATTATACCCATCAGTGGCAGCACCGGCGATATTTCTATCATACACCATATCAGCATCAGCGTATTATAGCCCAGCTTCAGCACCTGCCGGCGCACCAGATACCATGAATCCCAGTAGTGTGAAAGTGCACCATTTACATACCATGGGTCTTCCCAGAAGTTAACACTATCGGGATATATAGGTGGCACCAGTATATCTATTCCTTCCTTCCAGGTAGGATGCCCTACCAGATACCACGACATATTCAGCGGCCCCGCCGTAGAAGATGTCCATATACCATACTTCATCCTCAGTGCAAACAACCACGGAAAGCTGCATGCTATCATTACCGGTGCAGCTACAAACATTATCTTCAGCCATTGGCGCTTATCGCCACGTGCCAGTGCAAAGCTCCCTGCCCCCACTGCCAGTATGAAGTAAGGCAGGGAATATGCCTTGGCAAAGAATGCCAGCGCTCCGCACATACCGGTAGCCACCCATAGTCCTGGCCGCCGTATATAACCCTCTGCCAGCATAATGCGCAGCACGCACAGCATAAAAAAACATCCCCACAAATCGTCAAATGACTGCCAGAACACCGCAAAACACAGGAAAAACGCCATAGCCGCATTGGCCCACCATCGCTGCACCAGTGTAAGGCCAAACCTCATAAACAATGACTCAGATATATAATGAAACCCCATTGCCCCTATGGCATTCACTACCACCCCTGCGGGTATAGGCTGCATCCCTGTTTTTATAAGCAGGGCCGTAAGCCAGCAGCCCCAGGGACTCCACAGTCCGTTGATAGCTGTAAGCCAGTCTCCATCTGCATACCGCTGTGATATGGTAAGGTATGCCGTACCATCAGGGTCCACATAATATTGGTAAAAAGGAAAAATGAAATAAAGCGCCACCCACATAAGCAGTGACGTAACCACAAATGGTATATATGGCTTTTGCTGCAGGTGCTGCTTGTTCATAGTTCAAATATACTTACTAAACAGGCCGTGTAGCCTTTACCATTCTGTCATTATCATGCATATCCTGCCTGAGTATTACATCGCAGTACCCCTCTGTTGCAAACAACTCCCGCGTCTCATGTCCGTATCTACGCTCAGTCTCACAATAAATACTGCCACCCGGCACCAGATGCCGTTTCCCAAACTCCGCCAGCGCACGGTAAAAGACTAATGCATCATTATCGGGCACAAACAAGGCCAGCTCCGGCTCAAAATCCTTCACATTCCGGTGCATATTCCCCCGCTCCGCCACAGGTATATACGGCGGGTTGGATATAATGATGTCGTACTCCTCCAGCCACTGCCATATGCTGCTGTCCAGAAAGTCCATCTGTATGAAGGTAATATCCGCATGATGCATAGCTGCATTGTGCCGGGCTACATCCAATGCAGCTGCACTTATATCGCACGATGCTACTACCGCATCAGGAAACTCCTTTTTCAGCGAAATGGGAATACAGCCACTACCCGTACCCACATCCAGTATACGTAGCTGCGTGGCACCTACTCTGTCATTCCGCACCCAGTGTACCAGCTCTTCCGTCTCAGGACGAGGTATAAGTACATGCTCATTGACCATATACTCCCTGTCCATAAACCACGCTCTGCCCACTATATACTGTAATGGCATCCCGGAAACTGCCATTTCCACTACCTCCTGCCAGGCTTCCAGCCGTTTCCCCTCCAGCACATCATCTTTATACATAAGACGGTCCAGCTTGCTCATGCCCGTAATATGCTCCATCAGTGCATGCGCTATAGCTGCTGCCTCCCTGTCGTCATACAAAGGCAATAATACATTCCGGGTATCAAAAAAAGCCTGGCCAATAGTCATTATCCTGTAAAGATAGCTGCAATTGGTGGCTCACTACATTTAAGAGATACTTATGTATTTTTGCGCCGCCTCATATGGGGCAACAACTGGCAAAATGGAATGGCTTTTTAACCCCGAGATATGGATATCTCTCATCACCCTTACTGTACTGGAAATAGTACTGGGAATTGACAATATTGTTTTTATCTCTATACTTACGGGCAAGCTGCCCGAACATCAGCAAAACAAAGCACGCAAAACCGGCCTTGCGCTTGCTATGATTACCCGCATTCTGCTGCTCTTATCTATTAATTGGGTGATGAAGCTGAAAGGAGAACTTTTCAATCCCGGCATATGGATGGGGGTATCCAGTCACGAGCTCCTGGAAAAGCTTTCTATCTCCGGCAGAGACCTCATTCTCATTGTAGGTGGCCTGTTCCTCATTTACAAGAGTACTACCGAGATACACGAAAAGCTGGAAGGCGACGACCACTCCGACGATAAAAAAGTGAAAGTGCATACCTTTTCCGGTATCATTACACAGATACTGCTGCTGGACATCATATTCTCGCTGGACTCTGTTATCACAGCTGTAGGTATGGCAAACCATGTAGGTGTTATGATAGCCGCCGTAATAGTAGCAGTAGGCATTATGCTCTTTGCATCCAGTGCCGTAAGCGACTTTGTCAATAAACACCCTACCGTAAAAATGCTGGCGCTCTCATTCCTCCTGCTCATAGGTATAAGCCTTATAGCAGAAGCATTTGAGAATGGAATCCCTAAAGGATACATTTACTTTGCCATGGCGTTTTCAGTACTTGTAGAAATGCTGAACCTCAAAGCAGGTAAAAAAAGTACTCCGAAACACTAATAGAGGAGTACCATATTGGTAGCCACGCGGCAAATAACTGGCTGCATTTTGTAACCAGAAAGTCGACAATTTTCTGTAATGATGCTATTAATCTGTTACTTTTGCATTATACGTTCATTAAATTTAATAACTGCAATATATCATATGATTACAAAACACTACACTAACAGAATCGTATCCCGTGGACTAAGGCTGGTAGCATGCCTGGGCTTTTCCCTGACAGCTACAGCATTCCATAGCGATGCACAGACCACGTTCCTCAATGAGGACTTCTCCTCGGCTACTGGTTCTACCCCTCCGTCAGGCTGGAGCAATAATACGGTAGCTGGTGATCCAGGCTTTGATAAGTGGCGTTTTGACAATCCCGCAGGAAGAACACTCAATAGCCCCATCTCTGCCCCTGCAGGCATATTTGACAGTGATAATTATTCCACCGGCGGCGGTGCGGAAGAAGCAACGCTCGAATCTTCTGCGGTTTCTACCATCGGCCATCAAAAAGTGTTATTGAAGTGGGACCAATATTTCCAGAGTGGATTTGGAGGCACAGCCAACGTAGAAATATTTGACGGCTCAGTATGGCAAAGTGTATACTTCAATAACTCTACCACAACAAGCAATCCAAACACACAGCAAATAAATGTATCTGCCCATGCGGCTAACCGCGCCGGGGTTCAGGTTCGCTTCAGGTGGAATGGAGACTGGTCATGGTATTGGATAGTAGATAATGTACAACTGATAGACCCGGTTGTAACACCAACATTCGACAACGGCACTGATCAGACTATTGCAGTATGTGAAGACGCAGCCACACTTTCACTGAACAGCCAACTGGGAATTACTGATGCTACCCCTGTAGGCTTTGGTACTGATACTATCGATGTGCAGAGTGGTCCATCCCACGGTACCCTTTCAGGTTTTCCGTTCATCCAGGCGGTAAACGGTGGCAGCATCACCCCCACAGGTCTGGGCTATACACCTGCTGCAGGCTATTCAGGAGCAGATACATTCGTGATATTTGTCACCAATGGCACCTACACAACTACCGCTACGGTAGCAGTAACAGTTAATCCCCTCCCCAATGCTATTACCGGCACCCTGCAGGCATGTGAAGGTGGCGTAATGGTAACACTGGGCAATACATCCGGGCCCGGCACATGGAGCAGTGACAATGCCGCAGCAGCTACCATTAATGCTACTACCGGCGAGGTTACAACCGTATCTGACGGCAACGCTGACATTCACTATACAATCACAGCTACCGGCTGCGCCAGAACAGTTGAGTTTACGGTAAACCCACTGCCTGCAGCTATTACTGGTGCTGATGAAGTATGTGTAATGGCTACCACCACCCTCACTAACAGTGATGCAGGAGGTACATGGAGCAGCAGCGTTACAGCTGCTGCTACTATCGGCACCGATGGTGTGGTAACAGGTGCAGGCCCGGGTATCACTACTATTACCTACACCCTGCCCACCACATGTGCTATCACGCACGACATTACGGTTAATGCCCTGCCTGCTATATTTAATGTAACAGGTGGTGGCTCATATTGCTTTGGATCTGCTGGTGTACACATCGGCACAGATAATACGGAAACCGGTGTTGTATACACCCTGATGAACGGTGCCAGCACCATTACTACAGTTACAGGCACTACCGGCGCTGCCGACTTCGGCCTCATAACCGGTGCAGGTACTTATACCGTTATGGCTACCAATCCTGCTACCTGTGTAAGCAATATGGCAGGCAGCGCTACCGTAACCATTATACCATTGGTTACACCTGCGGTTACACTGTCTACAGCTCCCGGCGATACGGTTTGTGACGGCACCAGCATCACATTTACCGCCAGCCCTGTAAATGAAGGCGCTACCCCTACCTACACATGGGAGGTAAACAGCATGGTAGTATCTACCGGCACCTCTGCCACACACAGCTATACACCAGCCGATGGCGATGTGGTAACCGTAACACTTACCAGCAGCGAAACATGTCCCTCACCTGCTACAGCTACCGACAGCAAAACGCTTGTAGTAGTAGATAATGAAACCCCGGTTGCCACCATTTTTGCAGGCCCCAATGATACGCTGTGTCAGGGTACAACTGCGGTATATGCTGCAGCATCTCTGTTCGGCGGTGATGCACCTGTTTATACATGGTATATCAATGGTATTGCTACCGGCATTACAGGAGACACATACAGCTATGAGCCTCATGACAATGATATAGTTTCTGCAAAGCTCAACAGTAACTACCGCTGCCCGGTTGTAAACAATGTGAGCAGTAATAACATTACAATGCAGGTAGATACCGTATTCATCCCCGCTGTTACTATTACTACTAATACCGGGTTAACCATATCGGCAGGAGACACGGTTACATTTACTGCCAGTGTAGCCAGTGCAGGTATGTCACCATCCTACCAGTGGATTAAAAACAACATGCCACTGGCAGGTGAGGTATCAGCTACCTACACCACCAGCGCCATCGCAAACGGCGACTCTGTTACCTGCGTGGTATACGGCACAGGACTTTGCTCTTACTGGTCGTTTAACTCAGTAAGGATGATGGTTACAACTGGTGTTGAAAGCGTAAGCGCAGGTACTGCATCTGTAAAAGTGATACCTAACCCCAACAATGGTGCTTTTATCATCACAGGCAGCTTCACTAATACGCATACAAACAACGTAGACATTGAGATAGTAAACATGCTGGGTCAGTCAGTTCACCACCAGAGCGCTACACTTAATGATGGCAACATCAATGAGCCAATAGCACTGGATGGCGACCTGCCTGCAGGTATGTATATGGCACACATGACCAATGGTAGCCAGACGGCAACTGTACGGTTTATGATTGCCCGCTAATATTTGATGCAAACTGATTAGACACAGGCCGTGGCTCATTCCAGATGCCACGGCCTGTTTTTATACCAGTACAGCGCATAGCGATAGTCTTTTACCGCTGCCACACCCTTTTATGTTAAAGAACTTCACAGTTACATATTGCCTGTGTTAATGTATCCACAAAAGAAATAGCTGCACAATCATAGCATTACGTTGCAGAATATCTTAGCATTCATGAAGCTAAAACACATATCGCTCATCTGTCTCATAGCCGGCATTACTACGGCCATACCACATACTGCATCGGCCAACATGAACGGGGCAAATATGGACGGGCTGATTTATGCTTTGATATTCTTTTTAGCTACAGGTATTCTCATAATTGTTAACCTCGCAATATTCGTAGTTAATCTGAGCAGAAAGAAAACAGGCCGCGCTATAACAGTGATTGTACTATCTGCAATCCTGCTGGCTATATGCACATTTATGTGCATATACAGTCTAAAGAACGGCGATAGAGATGACTCATATGGCCCCACAATGCTGTTGCTGGCACTGGCAGCTGCGCATCTGTTTATGATACATAAAAGCAACACAATTATAGCTGCAAACAAATCACAAAACACCCCTGACACCCATGAATAGATACCGGTCGTATGCCGCCAGTGTATTACTCTCCTGCACCCCACTGGTGGCCAGTGCAAATCAGGGACTAAATGCACTTGGGCCGTTATTGGTCCTTTGGGGTGCCAGCGCCGCTCTTATAATTGTATCGCTTATCATAGGTGCCATCAATATCTCGGCAAAGCGTACATGGCTCAGGGTTATAAGTATCATCCTATTGGTCATAACAATGGCATGCACCTATATATCCATATACTTTGCACGGGAGTTTGTAATCATTTATCTTGTAATGATTATGATACAGGGTATGCTCATAGCAGGTAGTATCAGAAAAGAAAATCCACCGGCGAATACGGAATGAAACCCTCCGGAATAAAAATATGGATACTTATAGCCACCTGCGTACTTATTCCCGGCGCGGCGGCACTCTACTTTTCTCATTCCGGCATTTACGGCCATCCCCGGGAAGCGCTCCCACCCTCTGCCAGCAACTACCTGCTATCTATAGACAACTACAGCACTTACCATTCCCTGCAGGGCGCACCACTTGCCGACAAGCACAGTGCCGTACAGTCCGTAAAGCTGATATATGATATTGGCAGGGCACGGCTGCTGTTTATCAACTCAAAGAAGTTCAGGTATCATTACGACTTCTGCACCAAAGTGCTGGGCGATGATGTATCTATAGAAGTATATAATGCCATGAACTATGGTACCGATATGCAGCGCAGGTATATACTGGCCAGCCTCAACTACTATGCTCAAAGCAGAACATACACTGCCGAGGTTTCCAGCGAAGACAGAGTATCTGCAAAGATGCTCCATGCACTTATGACGCATATTAAGGAGCATACCAGCATGGGCGACTCTGTGCAACTGCTGGTAAACTCTGACCACCTGCTGGAGCTGAAAAACTCAGGCAGGCTCCAATGTGCTACCATACTACCATCAGAGCTGCACGGCGCCCAAACCTATCAGCCATTAAATACCGGCACCGCCGGCGGGCTGCTGCTCACGGCCGATATGCTCACCGACACTACCGATACCCGCTCATGCATCGTACTCATGAAAGGCACTCCGATACATGTACCCATATGCGCCGGTATTGTTACAGATGCTATGCAAACGCCCCTATCGCACATAAATGTTCTGTGCCATAACAGAAACATACCATCGGCAGCCAGCACCCACATATACAGCAATGCAGCCGTTATGAGCTACATAGGCAGGCGGGTAAGGCTTACCGTTACCAATGACTCCCTGAGTATTGTACCAGATACGGTAACGCACACCACCGCAGTAAATCCGCGCAAAAAACTGACACTTGTTTACAACATCACTGTCAGAGAGCTGATACCTGTACGTAAGCTCAGTGTGCGCAGCAGCACCAGTGTGGGCAACAAAGCTGCCGGTATGGGTGAGCTGGCAAAGGTGTCAGGCAAATGGACCGCAAAATTCAGCGTGCCAGAGGGTGCATTTGCTATACCGTTCTTCTACTATCACCAGCACCTGCAGCAGCCCGCCATACAGGCTGCGCTCAGCAGGCTGCACCAGCTGGAAAAACAACGTGCCGGCATACAGGCCATCAATGAGCAGCTGAAAACTGTGCGCAGCGCAATTAAGAGCCAGCCGGTAAGCCCGGCACTGTTACAAAGCGTAAACCAGCAGATAGTGGCCAATGGCACATGGACCGCATACCGCTTTCGCAGCAGCAGCAATGCCGAGGATGCAGCAGGCTTTAGCGGTGCAGGCCTGTACACCAGTAAAACCGGCATAGCAGGCAGCAGGGATAAACCTGTAGATGCCGCCATAAAAAAAGTATGGGCCAGCGCATGGAGCGAAGATGCCTATCACGAACGCCGGGCATACAATATAGATGATGCCACTATGATGATGGGCATACTCGTTCACCGCTCCTTCCCCGACGAAGCAGTAAATGGTGTGGCTATTACCCGCAACATTTACCGGAACAACTTCCCCGGGTTCACCATTAATATGCAGCTGGGAGATGTACCCGTAGTATCGCCGCCCGACTCCGTAACCTGCGAGCAGGTGATACTGATGAGGGGCCGGGATGTAGACCCTACCAACTTTAATGTAGTGGCCGACTATCTCTGCACCAGCAACCTGAACGGTAATAAACCCCTGCTCACAAAAAAGCAATACGCCATGCTCTATGCCGCGCTGGAGTCAGTACAGGGACACTACTACTATCAGGTATCCGGCGGGCCGCACCCCGGCGATGCACTGGATATAGAATTCAAGTTCGACCGCAATGGCAAACTATACCTGAAACAAGTAAGACCATACCGATGACAGAGCTACCCATATTGCATACACTGCCATCAGTAACACTCAGCGGGCTGGATGAGCGGGCAGCACTCATGAGCCGTGCCGAACTGAAGTTTATGCCAGGCCGGGAAATGCTGCCCGGCCTCCTGCAGCAGCTTTCCGGGGAATACCAGATACTGGATATAAACGGCATGCGCGCATTTCAGTATCACTCCCGCTACTTTGATACGGAAGACCTCACGCTATACCGTATGCACACCACAGGCAATAAACGCCGCATAAAAGTACGGCAGCGGTTATATGCCGATACAGGCCGGTGCTACTTTGAGGTAAAACAAAAGCATGGCTTCCTGCACACAGAAAAAGTAAGAACGCCCATTACACAACTGCACGACCAGCTATCTGAGGCCGAGCTATTGTTACTCCCCGCCCCTGCCAGATGGCAGGTATGGCTACCACAGCTGCACTGCACATTTACCCGCATTACCCTCTGCCACCACAGCCATCCCGAGCGGCTGACCATAGATACAGATATGATACTACAGCACGGACAAACCATACAGCAATACCCCTATGTAGCAGTAATAGAAATAAAACAGGCACGGGCAGAGAGAAACAGTAAAGCATTGCGTGTGCTGCGGGATGCCGGACTACATGCCGGCCCTATGAGTAAATATGCTACAGGGATAGCCCTCACACATCCGCAGGCACGGTACAATGCCATGAAACCCACACTGATGTCACTGAACAAAACACACACCCAAACTGTTATATAACCAACACAGAACCGATGCTACTCACAGACCTCCTCATACGTACCGCTGCCAATGTCGCTGCTATTTTCATACTTGTGCGCCTTATATATATGGCCCGGGGCGGAGAGCGCGATTATGCCTTTACGTTTGCACTGTTCAATATTGTCATATTTGTCACCTGCCTGCTGCTGGGCAGCGCACAGATAAATCTGGGTTTTGCATTCGGGCTGTTTGCAGTATTCTCTATTCTGCGGTACCGTACGGTAATGCTGCCTATAAAGGAAATGGCGCTGCTCTTTACCGCCATAAGTATAGGCATCATTAATGCACTGGCCAATAATGCTCCTGACTATCTCATACCCGCCGCTGCCAATGTAGTGATACTTGCAGCCAGCTATATACTCAGCAGCTTTGCCGGCAGAGAGCAGCATAAAGACATAACCTATGAGCGCATAGCACTCATACCACCCCACAAACATACTGAGCTGATAGCCGACCTGCGTACCCGCACCGGACTGAACATTCACCGCATTCACATTACCAGCATTGACCTCCTGCACGATACCGCTCAGATAAGAGTCTTCTACCGGTAAGCACTAATATTATTGCCTTATTCTGTTCTTCTTCTTCCCGCAAAAGCGGCACCTGTCTACGTTGCCTGTATAGTCATAATGGCAAAATCACTAACTTAGTTAACATATAATCTCTATCAAATCCAACTTATGCCATGATTTCCAGGCCAGCTATACCCCAGCATAATTTACAAACGCTGTCAGACGATTCTCTGATGGGGTTCAGGATGTTATTTTGGGACGAGGCAGATCATGAATATTTTTTCGAAGAGCCTCATCGTCACGGCTTTTGCGAAATGCTGATTTTCGATATTGGAGGAGGTACTCATGACATAGACTTTACCACCTATAAAATTCGCAATCGCTCGATGCATTTTGTTCGGCCGGAAAACGTACACATGGTAGTCCGAAAAAAGGGCTCCTCAGGCTGTAGTTTGCTATTTCACTACGACTATTTCACCGATGATCTGCTTCAGCAGTTATCTGCTTACAAAACAGGTCCGGTTATTCAATTCGACACGCAAACTTTCCCTTATGTCCAAAACCTGTTAAGCTGCATCAAGTATGAATATACGAATAAAAAACCCGGCTACAATGGTGTAATTCATAAGCTTATGGAGTCGCTCATGCTACTCTTTTTGCGGGAACTTGCTTCAGAAGACCCTCAGAAAAAATCAGACAAAACAGCACCGGACTTTGTGAGTAGGTTTGTAAGGTTAGTGCACAAAAATTACATGCTGCATCTTTCTGTAGAACAGTACGCACAAAACTTAAACATATCAGTAAAGCATCTCATTGCCGAATGTAAATCTCACATGGGAAAGACCCCGCTTCGGTACATAGAGCAGCATCTTATTGCCGAGGCCAAAAGGCTACTCCAATACACAACATTGACGGTAAAAGAAATAGCTTATAAATTAGGGTTTGAAGAGCCTTCAAACTTCTCCAAATACTTCAAACGGATAACGAAGTACACACCCACAGTGTATAGGGAGCACTCCAGGTAAGTATTATACTCTATTAACCGTCTATCTTACTGCTTATCTGCTTATGTCTTATATAGCTTTGTATAAAGCCATAAGGCAATGGCTTTATAATAGCGTGATATTTTGCAACTAACATTTGTACCTGTTATACTAAAACTCTTCAGAAAATGAAAAACAAGATAATATTCATAGTTATTGCAAGTCAGCTTCTTTTTTCATCAGCTATTGCACAATGGATAGATATCAGCCCGGATACTATACTTAACTTTAAAACGGTCTTTTTCCGGGATTCATACAACGGCTATGCTATCGGGTGTGACCCGGTACAATCTTCCTGGTCCTCCAATTGGCTGTTTAGAACAACCGATAACGGTGCCTCATGGACAGCCCCTGTTTCCTCAGAGTTATGTGCCCCTTCGGTGTACTTCCCCAATAATGATGTAGGATATTTCCTAACCAACGGAAGTGCAACAGGAAGTGCCGGTGTCAATAAAACAACCGATGGCGGTAATACCTGGAGTTTTATATATAGTACGCTTCCGGGAGAACACCTCTTTTTTGTCAGTGAAAATATTGGTTTTGCATGTCAGGCAAATGAGGTATCAAAGACTGTTGACGGCGGTATTACATGGGTGAATAAAAACATTGGTGTATCGGTACTTGATGCTATATTTTTTATAGACAAGGACACTGGTTACATTGGTGGATGGTATGTGAGCAAGTTAGCCAAAACAATCAATGGAGGCGACGACTGGACGGATATAACAACAGACTACAATATACATGCTATTCACTTCCCGTCGTCAAAGGTTGGGTATGCCGTCGGGGAAAATCTGATGAACATACCTGTTATTATCAAAACAACTGATTGGGGTAATTCATGGAGTGAGGTATATACAGTTGCTGCTCCCGACATTTTCTTCTTCTCTTCTATAAGTTGTATAAATACTAATACATGTTATGCCGTCGGCAAATATGGCACCATACTTAAAACCGAAGATGGAGGTAGCAATTGGGTTACAGAAAGCTCAGGAACAGCAGCGAACCTGCATTCTGTCCATTGCCCCAATTACAATGCCTGTTATGTGGCAGGGGATAGCGGGGTGTTGTTAAGAAAAAACATTATTGGCACCTCTGTATCGCAGTTATCTTTCGGTACCGACGCAAGGGTAAGCGTCAGTCCCAACCCTGCTCATACAGATATTACAGTTGCAACTACTGTAAGTGGCAAACTCACGATATTTACGACAGATGGCAGGGAAATACAGGATTATGCAATAAGTAACACAACTACAAAACTATCATTGCCATCTCACCTTGCAGCCGGCCCCTACATATGCCGTTTCAATGGCGATGACGGCCTCGCAACAACCCTGCTCCTGGTTTGTGAACGATAAACTAGGCGATGGGCCACAATCTTGCTATACTTAAGTCTCTGACTCGCTGCCCCTTGTCTTGCAACCTTTCTATTCTGCGGTACCGTAATGCACCCTATTACCTCATACCAGCCCCAACCAATGTGGCAATACTGACGGTAAGCTATATACTGAGCAACATTGCCAGATGGAAGCAACTTAAAAAACGTAACCTATGAGCGTATAGCACTCATATCACCCCAATAAGCGTTTTCTCCGGGTAAACAATGTTGTTACTATTGCCTCATTCTTTTCAATATTCATATACGGATTAGCATTCTCCCAACTAGTCAAATTTCCTATTGCGCAGTTTTATTTTTCTGCTGCTGCTCTTTTTCTTTCAGTATGCGTAAGTGCTTGTTTAGCATTTCTTTAAATGGCAAATCATCGTCGGGGACGGGAAGATTACTTCCCGAAAAGTTCGCAAAAATTGCTCGCGATATTTTTTTAATGTCTGGCTTCTTTGTGGCGGGTTCATCACTGGTTTCTTTGTCAGCTTCAGGGGCTGGTGATGGGGGCGATGGTGCTGAGGGTTGTTCTTTAGCTTCATCCTGAACGGGTGGCGGCGGGGTGTCCGGTTGTGGGGCTTTCGTGTCTGTAACGGGGTCATCGGGCGGGGCTGGTGTACGAGCTTCCTCTTCGTCTTTCCAGCCTTCCTTTACTTCATCGAAGGGGTAAGGGATGAGGCCATTTTTATCGAACTCCGATGTAAGAAAGCTGTGCTCATGATAGGGCTGATAGTCGTAAACCATATCATCTACAATGGTCCGGGCTTCATCGGCAAGGTGTGGGGCGCGGTGGGTAATCTGCTCCATAAAGGAGTTGGCCAACTGCATATATTCACTGCCGGAGCAGCGTTTGCTGAGTCTGCTGATAGCGGATGTGAGCTGATGGATGACCTGTGTCTGGTCTTTAGTGATACTGACGGCTGAGTAATATTCGCCGAGCTTTTCACTTACGTACAGATTGAGCAGGTGGTAACATTTGTCCATGATAAGGATAGGCATGTTGCGGACGGAGCGGCGTAGCTGATTCCAGTTGCCCTGCTGCGCCCATGATGTGATGGTGCGGCGGCTAACGCCTACTTCATTGGCAATGGCGGTCTTAGTAAGTGAGGACTGGAAGTATAGTTCTTCGGCCTGCTGGCGTTGGTTTGTTTTCATGTTCAGTGGGTTTAAGTTTATGTTTTTTGATGTAAAGTTGGGGTGCTGGTGCGGGATGGGAAAATTGGGTTACTGTGGTATGCAGGTATGTGCATATGTTATGCCCTTTTGTGCATATGATGTAAAATAGTTTGCAGTGTGGGCGCGGGTTTCCGTGTGTTTTGTGTATTATTTTCTAAACACAAGGGATTCTCTGGAGGGCTGTGAGGGTTTATCGGTGAGAAAGGGGATAAAGGTGTGGTGGTGCGATATGCCCGTGGGCTGGTTGCAGGCGGGGACGCCTGCAACGGCGAAAATATGCTGCACACGAATTTGTACGCCATAGCATGGACGAGTACATGTGTGGTGCCGCTCATACTAACACAATAGAAGGGGCTTTCAGCCTGTTTGACCGAATGATAATAGGTATATACCACTGGGCGTAGTAAAAAGCACATGCAAGCATATGCAAATGAAGTAGCATTTAGATACAATAGCCGTAAGGTGACAGACAAATCACGCTTTGATATGGCGTTAGTAAAAACAGCAAGTGTGAAGTTGAATTATGCATCCCTGATAGCTAAGTAATTAGTAACTTAGCTATCTCATTATTGGCAGTGAAAAGGCGGCAACCAATTCACGGAACACAACGTAACTTTTGTCGGGCGACATAGCAAAGGTAATTATTTGCTATAACTCCGAAAAACTTACTTTATGACGACAATCGAAAAGCTGCATAACGCATCGTTGTTTTTCCTCGTTTTGGGGTTTATATTTTTTGCCTGTATAACAGTACTATCAAAAAAGAAAAAACAAATCAATAAATTATAATTTAGGGGTATGCTATTTGTCATAAGCTGTGTTTTTGCCCTGTTAGGTTTTTATACATCGTTCTTTGGGATAACGCATGAAAACTTCGTGCAGCACCCGAAAAGGGTGCAAAAATTTAAGTGGGCAATGATTTTCGCTTTCGCAATTTCATTGATAATAGCATACGTTGAAAATAAAGAAATTGACAAAAGAAACGCAAGGCAATATGATACTATCATCAAACTCCAAACTATAGATT
>Ga0209066_10001734_pt1 | contig 28116 bp, 41 predicted proteins | sample All_14_2_FD_187198 | JGI IMG/M metagenome (GOLD analysis project Ga0209066, IMG submission 187198) | Freshwater microbial communities in response to fracking from Pennsylvania, USA - Allegheny Zone_MetaG_DW_15 (SPAdes) (version 2) ...
TCAACGAGTACTTCGAGGTGCTGCTTATCCACCTGCACGTCGATGGAGGCGCAGAGGCAGCCACCAGAAAAGCCATCGTGCGGGCTGCTGCGTCTATGGCACCCGAAGGAGTAGAAGCCGCCCACGGCATCACACCGGCCACGGTCGAGAAAGAGGGGGAGTGATGCTGTTCATCTGCGATTTTTCATCAGGTCTTGACGACATGCCACGCAAGGACCAGCGCGACATTGGCAAGGTGCTTCGCGTGCTGGACAAGTGCGGCAGGTTCAGCGTGTTTGAGGCCACCGATAACCAGACCATCGCCACCACGATGACCAGGCTTTGCCACAGCGACCTGATCGAAACCGACAACTCGTGCGGCTATCCGTGGACCATGGTCAAGCTGACCGAAGCCGGGAAACGCCACCTTGAAGATCAAGCGGCCACACCCGCCAAAGGAGCCTCAGATGCCAACTGACGCCCAACGCCGAAACCTTGCCAGCGCTCACCACGTAGAGGTTCAGGCTCTGAACGACCTCATCACCCGACTGCGCTTTGCATTGGGCGACCCGGACGGCAAGATGAACGACGCGCAACTGACGCGCCGCGCCCATGAGGTGCACCAGAAGGCCGACAAGTGGGACGACTGGCACGAGGCGCAAAACGAAATCGAAACCAAGATGCCGGAAGGATGGCGGTTCGTGCTCGATTGCTCACCTGGCGACTGGTCGCTTGACTTGGTGGACCCGGACGGCAACCACGTCGAGTTCGACCACGACTGCGATAGCACCGCTCAGATGATCCGCAGCGCCATAGACGCAGCCATTGCCAGCACACAGGAGCAGACATGACCACAGAGAGAACCTGCGATGACGGATGCAACGGCTGCGATGAGTGCATCGATGATGACTACGACGATGAGTGCGAGCGCTGCCACAGCGACGGGCGCGACCCGATGACCGACTACCTGTTGCCATGCCCGCTTTGCCAAGGAGAACAACGGCCATGACCGATACCATCGACGCAACCCAGTGCGCCGAGCTGCTGCGCTGCACAGTCGGCCAGGTCATGGAGCTTGCGCGAACCGGAGAGATTCCAGGCATCAAGCCGGGGCGCGAGTGGGTGTTTGTTCGCTCCGATCTGCTGACTTACCTCGCAGAGCGCGCACGCTCCGAAGCCCAGGAGCGCCGCGCCAAACGAGCACCAGCGGCCAACGATCTGCCGAAGATCAAGCCGCGTCGGCAGACCCCGCCTGTGCTGCCTTTCCGGGCTCAGGCATAGCCCATATCCGTTGCGCCAGATCAGCACCTCGGAAGCTGGCATACCGCTGGGCCATGGTCGAATTTGCAGACCACCCCATGACGCGGTTGATCTCTTCAAGCCGGAACATCCAGTTCCCGGTCGCGTCCCGCAACTCAAGCCATCTGCAGGTCGCCTCGTGCCTCAGATCGTGCTCGTGCAGCCCATGGCACCCAGCGTACTCGAACGCGATGCGGAAGCGGTCTGACAGCCGTTGCGTCACCTTCTTGAGCGTCATTCCCGGTTCTTCGTCCATGAATGGGAACAGGTAGGCGCCTGGCAGCATGGATCTGGTGGACAGGTAGACCGCCAGCGCGCGATGCACCTCGGTTCGCATGGGGACATCACGGTACGCCACCTTGCCGCGCCATTGCTTGGACGACTTCACGCGCATCACCTTGCTGTCCATGTCCACCTGGCCACGGGTCAGCGTGTATGCCTCTCGCAGTCTCAGGCCGCTGTAGACGATCACCATGAACATGGTCAGCAGCGCATTGCCACCAGTCAGCATCAACCCGCGCTCACGGTCCTCCCGCTGGTGGCCGGACAAGACGGCGACGATGCGATCTTCTTCGCCCGGGTGAAGCCTGCGGTCCCGCGCCACGTCCACCTTCACCACCTTGTCGGATGCCAGCACCAGTGCGCGGTCTATCTCGCTGTAGGTGCTGTAACCCTTCGGCAGCAGCTTCACCGGGTTCTGGATCACCAAGTCGGGGTTGTTTCGCAGGTGTTCATCAATCGACCGGCCAAGCGCCTGAACTCGGTGCCTGATCGAGTTCGGTGCCAGGTTCTTGCCGGTCTTGAGCCACTGCACGTAGCGCATCAACCATGCGTAGTTCGCATCAGCGAGCCGGACATCGCCAACCTCGGTGAACAGCGACCCCAGTGAGGACTGCTGGCTGGGCGCCGCAAGCCCGCTTGAGGCCCATGCACGAACGATGAAACCAAGCGTCTTGCCTTGCACCGTGATCGGCTTGAGCAGTTCAGCAGGAGGCTGCACGCCGGCCATCTTCATCGTCAGCCACTGCTGCGCGTAGGCGTTCGCATCGGCTTCGGTGTCGAATGTGAAATACCGCCGCCCGCCTGGCAGTGACGGGTGACGCAACCCGATCTCCCACTTGCCGGAAGGCTTCTGTCTTGCTCTTGCCATGATCCCACTCCCTACTTGCTCGGACGGCTATCTTATCCACCGGCCGGCGTTTCAGCCGCCATTTCGTGGCGGCTTTCAGCGACTTGAGTGGTATTCGAGGCAAACGAATTCAAGCAAAGCAATTGCAAGTTGTTGATTTTGTTCAGGTTTGTTTTTCAGCCGCTGTCTGCGTGTTGGCTACAAGATCGAATTAATACAAATGAAATCAATGGCCTGATTCAATAGCCGCCATTTCAGCCGCCAAATGAAAAAGCCCGCCAGTCCGAAGACCAGCGGGCAAAATCCGGCGCTCTCAGGACCGGACTGGAGACATCTGCGGAAACTATTCTGTGGCGCGGAGCTTGTCGGCGGCGGCTCTGTCCAGCGCTGCGGGGTCGTTGCGGGTTCCGACCAGGTCGCGCAACAGGTTGTTGTTCTCGCGCTGCTCGGTGGTGGCTCGGTTGGTGCTCAGGCGGAAGCGCTCGTTGTCGGCTTCCATCTGGCGTTTGAAGCGCGCGCCGGCCCGGTTCTCGCGGTAGAGGTCGACACCGAGTTCCAGGATGTTCGACTCGCCAAGCATCAGTTCCACGGCGCCTTTCTTGCGTGCGACGGTACAGCCGATCTTCGGGCCGCCCTGGCCAGCCTTAACGGCCAGCAGTAGGATCGCGCCGAACTGCGTCTTTTCGTTCCCGGCTGTCAGCGCTGCCTCCAGTGCCTTGCTGTCGGCCACGATGGCATCCTTCTGGGCGCCGACTTCGGTGCGGCAGTGCTTGAGGTAGTTGGTGTAGTCGGTGTCCGGGCCGGTGAAGGCATCCGTGGCAGCGGCGGCCACCGTGGTCAGGGCTTCGCCCCCTGGGATTCCGGCGCAGCCGGTGAGGCCAAGCGCGAGGGCCGCGAGAATCAGAAAGCGTTTCATGGTTGGTCCTTCAGGGTGGTGGTTGGGGTGATGAATAGGGTCATGGCGCGGTCAACACGGATGTGTCGTGCATCTGCATGTAGGTGCCGCCGAACCATCGCACCGCGGCATAGACCCACTGAGCTCGGACGGCCTCCCAGCGCGCGCCGTCTTTGATCAGGATGTCTCGCAGCAGGCGATCGGCTATCACTCGGTCATCTGTGGCCACTACGCCGAGCCTGATCAACTGGTAAAGCGCGTCGTGCACCAGACTTGCGCGGACGAAGCTCTTGGTGTTTATGGCCGGGCCGCTGGCTCCGTCCCATGCGTAGCCGGCCTTGACGAACAGAACGCCATCGTTTCCCATCGTCACGAAGCGGTTTCCACCGGGCGCAATTGGATTGATGCCAGTTGGCCACTCGAAGTTTTCCTCGGTTTGGTAGAGGTAGCCTTCGGTGTAGTGCAGGACGGGCCCCATGTCATCCCTCCAGCATGTCGGCGATGCGCCGGGCCCAGCCGCGCGAGAAGTGCGGCCAGGTCTTCAGGTCGGTCATGAAGCGCAGGCGCTGCGACAGCATCCGGCGCAGGACAAAATCAGGCGTCGATGCGCGAGCCATCATGATGGTCTGCGATCCGATCACGCCGTCGTCCCTGGCGCCGATGGCGCGCTGCAGCCACTTTGCGGACTGCGCCACCCCGCTGTTGACGGCGGCGTCGAAGCAGGCATGGCGCAGGGCAGGCGGAAGTTCATCGGCGCGCAGCGGTGACCAGTAGCTTGCGTGGTAGACCCGTTTGGCCTCGGACTCCGGGAACTCGCGCATGTCGCCGACATAGCCGGCCGCGCGCGCCACGCGCTCCGTGACTCCCCAGCGGGTTGCCCCACCAGGGTCTGCAGGGTGGTCAACATAGCCGCCCTCGGTGCCCAACAGCACGCGGAAGCATTCGTCAAAACTGGTCGGCGTGCTCATGGCTTGTCGTCCAAGTCGGCCCAGTCGCTTTTCAGCATGTCGGACAGGTCGTCAACGATCCGCGCAGGCCCCTTGCATCCATCACGGCTGCGGCGCAGGTTGCCCAACAAATGGGCGCGCCAGACAATGCCGGCGCAGGTGATGGCCAAGCCCACGCGGAGCGACAGACCGGCGTTCACCCAGCCTTGAGCGGGCGCGTGCTCCTGCATCGAGAGGAACAGGCTGGCCAGCAGCGACATGCACACGAAGATCAGGCCGATCTTGATGACCACACCTTCCTTGATGTCGTTGCGCATGATCACCGCCACCAGTACCGCCACCACGAACATCGAGGACAGCACGCTGATCATCTGCATGGTTGGAGACAGCATGTCAGTCTCCTTTCTTGGACCAAGGGAGGATGTCTGACAGCTTGGTGGTGCGGATCAACTCCACAGCCCGTTCACGGCTGGCGTCAACGAGGTTTAGGCCGAACAGTCCGAGTGCAAAGGCCATCACGGACATCATCTCCGGATCGCTGATCGCAAACCACGCCGCTAGGGCTGGCGTACCGATGCCCGAGATGACCATTCCGCTCATCGCATTGAAGTACCTCACCCGCCACGTAGCGCCAGGGATGCCGCGCAGGGAAATCACGGCACCGACAAGACCGATGAAGAAGTGGCTTTGAAAGACCTTGAGGACGAATGCGCCGATGGCACTCATGGCGGTGTAGAAGCTGTTCGGGTCTTCGTTCACTGCCCGCCCTCCGGCCAGACCATGGGCGGCAGTTCGGCCAGGAACGCCCCAGGCGTCGGCATGGGGCGCTGGCCAGCCAGCACGGCGGCCAGGGCCTGCTGTCCCGTCGCGTAGCAGGCATCCATCCACTGTGCAAACGCCTGCCCCTCTGCCTGGAACGGGCCGGTGTAGCCCGCGCGCAGGGCGCAGGTGACGCGGTTGTCGTAGCCGCGCTCGCGGGCCTTGGCGTCGATGTAGGCGTCCAGCGCTGCGATGTACTGGGCCTGCAGCTGCTCCGGCGTTGCGGGTGGTACGGCGGCCGGGGTGTTGCCAGCGGCCAGCCACGCCTGGTAGGCCTGCCAGTCGCGGTTGCCCGGGTCGTTGGGGATGTGCGCGCCGTCGGTGGTGCGGGTGACGCCGACTGCGTTTGGGATGATTTGGTACATGATGAGTCCTTACATGCGTGCGTTGGCGGTCCAGTTCGCTGAGATCTGCACCGCGCCCGCACCGCCAGATCCAAAAAACCGGATCTGGCTTGCGTCACTTCCGGAAGTGACCATGCTTAGGACGTTTACGTTTGAGTAACTAGCGGTCACAGTCGGGCTGACCCTTTTTGGAACCTTGTAGTACGCTGTGCCACCGAACCCAGCACTGCTGGGGTGATTCCCTGTGATCTGGAACGCCCCCTTTTCGTAGTACCGTTGGCAACGCAACAGGTCAGTCGTCGGGTCCAGAAACTCAAACACCGTTGCCCGGTCGCCGCGCTCCAGCTGCACCAGCGCGATCGTCCCGGTGTTGAACTCGATGGTGGTGTTGGCGCCGCCGGTGATGCTGCCCGTGAGGCCCGATGCGCCGTAAGACCCGGCGCCGATCTTGCCTTGCGCCGTGCCGGTCCAGGACAGGGTGTACGTCCCGGTGCGCAGCGACGCGCCTTCGATGGGCTGGATCAGCGAGCCTGCGGAGATGGTGAGCGTGGTGACGCCCTCAGATGACGAGAAGGTGTACGTGCAACCGCTGGCGCCGGCCTTCCACTGGTCGTGCCCGTAGGCGCCGGCTGCGAGCACCACCGTGCCCGACACGCCGCCCTGGTTGACCGCGAAGTTCCCGTTGACCACCTTGTTTCGGAAGCCAAGCTGGGTGGTGGCCAGCATGGCAATGTCAGCGGCCTTGAGCGGCATGATGTCCATCCACTCGGCCGACACGCCGGGCGTCTCGGTCGTCACGTCGGCAAGGGTGCTCAGCAACATCCAGACGCTGCCCGCATGGGACGCTGACGCCGGGATGGCCAGCGCGCCGGTCAAGCCCGCCCAGTCGCCTTTGAAGTTGGCCGCGGCCACGGCGGCCATGGCATTGGTGTAGGTCTGATCGGCCAGGGAGTTCATACCGCCGCGCAGCTCTTCGCGCATCCAGCGGTGCATCTCGGCCATGCGCGCGCCCCAGGTGCCGAGGTCGGCGGGGTCGGGCAACGGCAGCGATGCGTCGGGCACCGGGGTAACGGGTGTGGTCATACGAGTCCTCGGGAATTGATGGAAAGCTTGCTGTGGTTGTTGCCCTCAGACACCACTTCGGCACTCACGAGGCCGAATGTGCTGAGGTATTCGTCGTGTGGCAGATCGCTCAAGCTCAACACGCAGGGCTTGCCCGCCATGCGGTCGATCAGGCGCTTGGCGCGCGTGGCGGCCGAGCGCTCACAGATCACGTCGGCCCGCAGGTCGGTGGCCACGCGGCCGCGGATGATGGTGGTGTCGCCGTAGTCGTTGACGGTGATGCGCGAGTAGTCCACCGGACTGGCCGATGCGCCCTGCACCGTGAGGCCCAGGCTCTCGTAGCGCCCCACGGCCATGATGCCCAGCGCCACGTCGGCCTCGCCTGTGAGCGTGAGCTTGATCTCGGTGGTGCTGCTCAGCATCAGCCCGCGGAAGTCCATGCGGTCGCGGGTGAATGGCATGTCAAAGTAGTAGCTCACCCACAGATCGCCCGACCAGCCCACACCACTGATTTCGGTGTCTTTCACCTTGTTGCCGCCCGGCGCGTCCCACTGCTCCAGGCGCGCGGTGGTCACCCCGTCCAGCCCGAACAGCACCACATCGGCCACAGCGCCGGGCCGCAGCGTCACGGTGAGCGGCGAAGCGCCCACGGTGCGGGTGCTCTTGTATTTGTCGGCCAGGGCCCACTTGTTGGTCGGGCGCACGCCCGTGCCCCAGCGCACCGGGGCCAGCCTCGGCGCCACGTTGGACACGCCGCCCGCGCCGTCCTGGTAGACCATGTGCGACACGGTGTCGATCACATAGGCGCCCACGGTGTAGGTGGTGCCGGTGACCCAGGCCACTTCGCCCACTGTGCCGTCGGGCAGCACGGCGGCCGGGTCGGGCTCGGCAATCGAGCAGGCGGTGTAGATCGCGTCGGTGATATCGACGCCGTCGAGCAGGCGCGCGGTCATGCGGCCACCGTCAGCAGCGCATCGCCGCCCTGGCTCACCCGGTCGAGCACCTTGCGGGTCTCGCGCGTGTTGGTCTCGATGGCGCTGTTGCTGGCGGCCAGGCGCTGCATGGCGTCGGCCATGTCGCGCAGGGCCTTCGCCTGGGCCAGCAGCCCGGCGCCGTTGCCCGCGCCGCCCGCCGCCGGGTTGTACGCCGCGGGCACGATCGCCTCGCCCTTGTGGATCTGCGCGATCATGTCTTGCGGAACGTAGTTCGTGCCCACGGCGAACTTGGGGATCGTCAGGCCGTAGCGCTGCGAGATGATGGCCCGCGTGGTGGCCAGGCTGGCGATGGTGGTGGACTGCAGGAACTGCAGGTCGGCCAGGCTGGCCGATGTTGAGCGCGCAATGTCCAGCACCGCCTGGCTCAGCTCGGGCAGCATGTTGGCCGCCGCCTGGTCGCCAGCGCGGGCCGAGCTGGTGGCCGCCTGGAACTGCGCCATGTAGTAGCTCTGGCCCTGCGAGGTGTCGCCCAGCAGCTCGCCCTTGATGCGGCGGATTTCATCGCTCAGGCTGTCGGCCACCGACTGCCAGGCGCGCTTCGTTTCTTCGGCCGCGCGCTTGGCGGCTTCGGCGGCGGCGTTGTAGCTGGACACGGCGGCCTTGTAGCTCGGTGCGCGCACCGATCCAGCCGCAATACTGATGCCACTGATGGCCTGCTGCACACCGGCGATGGCCGCGCGGAAGCTCGGATCGGCAAAGATCGCGTTCAGCGTGGCGGCCGCGTTCTGCGCCGTGGCCACCACGTTGGCAATCGCCTGCTGGCTGATCGCCTGGCTGATCGGCACCCCGGCCGCGATGGCGGTGAAGATGGGCTGAATGATCTGCCCCGTGAACACGCTGGCGATCTGGCCGGCGTATTGCCCGGCGATGGCGTTGTAAATCCCGCCGATCACCATGTCGCTCAGCTGCTCGCCCACCTGGGCCTGCGAGATGCGGCCCAGCATGCCGTTGGTGATGATGTCGGCAATGCCGCCGGCCGTGATGCCGACGTCTTGCATGCTCTTGGTGATGCCCTCGATGAACTCTTTGAACTGCTCCTCGTTCATCTTCAGGCCGGGGATGTTGTTCAACATCTGGCGCTGCAGCTTCTCCATCGCCTCGCCGTAGCGCTGCGCGGCCTCTTCGCCGGTTTTCACGCCCTTCAGGTTGATGCGCAGCGAGCCGCTGTAGTTGTCGATCGCCTCGGTGCTGTACCCCATGGCCTGGGCCATGGAGCGGGCGCTCTCGCGCACGTTCTCGATGCCGGCGCGCAGTTCGTCAGCGTCCTGCTTGTTCACGTCTTGCGTGACGGTCTTGTTCGAGCGGAACAGGCCGCCCTTGTAGTACTCGTAGCCCTTCACGTCGACGTCAGCGCCGTCGATGTTGGCCTGGTAACCGTAGCCCTTGAGCTTGCGGCCGATCAGCGTGGCCATGCGCGTGGTGCCGCTGAAGATGTCGGCCCACTTCTCGTTCATGCCCACCGCGTCCATCAGGCGGCGCTGGTTCGTGGCCTCCAGGGCCAGGATGCCGTTGCTCATCCAGTTCCGGCCGCCGCTCTCCCCGGTGGTCGTGTTGCCGCGGCCATAGGTGTATTGGCCCAGGCTGTTGTTGTCGCCCGCCTTGCTGCTCTGAACGCCCAGGGCCGTGCGGTTGTAGCCGGTGGAATACAGGTTTTCTGCGACCTTGACGGAGGCGACGATCAGGGCCGCGTAGCCAGCGTAGGTCATCAGGCTGGTGCTGGCGCTGCTGGCTGCGCCTGCGGTGCCGGCCGTGGAGGCGGTGCCCGCCGCTGCGGTGCTCGCAGCAGCGCCGCCGGCAGAACCCGCCGTGCCCGTGGTGCCGTAGGCCGATGCAGCGGCCGCAGCCGCCCCACCGCTGCCCGCGCTGGCCCCTGCGCCGGAGCTGGCGGCCGCCGCGCCGGCGCCCTTGGTGTAGGCGTCGTAAGCCTTGCCGGCCATGCTGAGCCAGTCCGTGCCACCCCCGGTGCCGCCGCCCAACACACCCGAGAGCAGCTGACCCCACTGCGTGGAGGCCATGGCCGACACGATGGCGCGGGTGATGGCGGTGGCGATCTCGCGCGCCACCACGGTCTTGAAGTAGTTCGTGAGCGAGTCGCCCAGGTTCTCGCCGAAGCTCTTGCCGTTCTCGAATCCGCGCATAAGCGCATCGGTCAGGCCCGATTCGATGGAGTCGGCGGTTTTCTGCCAGGCGTCGGCGGCCTCTTTGGCGGCGTCGATGCCGGTCTGCTTGGCGGCGCTGTCGCGCTTGAGAGAGGCCAGGGCCTGCAGCTGGGCTGCTTCATCGCGGTAGGTGGCGCCCAGGCGCCCGCTCCAGTCGATCTCGTCGGCGATGGCGGCCAGGCGCAGTTTGCTGGCGGCCGTCTCGCTCAGCTTGGCGGCCTCCAGCTCGGCCACGGCGTTGCGCGAGAGTCCCATGGCTGCGATCGCCTCGCGCTCTTGCACCACCTGCGCGCCCACCGAGGCGGCGGCGTTCAGCCGGCCGTTGATGGTGTCCTCGTAGGCCTTGGCGTCTTCATCGCGCGCTTTCGCCAGCGCCTTGACGGCATCGGCTTCCTCGCGCGCCAGTGCCACGGCAAAGGGCTGCTTGTCCAGCAGCTTGGACTGTGCATCGGTCAGGCCTTCCAGCGACAGCTGGCCCTTGGCATAGATGGTGTTCAGGCGCTCCCAGTCGGTGGAGAACGAAGCGGTCAGGCCCGACAGCTCGGCCAGCAGCTTGGACTGCTCGGCGATCTCGCGGGTGGCGGCGTCGGCGCCCGATGCGCCCCGCCCGCCGGGCGACTTGGTGTACTGCTTGCGGATGCGCGATTCCACCTCGGGGGTGTACAGATCGCCGAGCGCGCTTTTCTGGCTCGCGATCTCTTTGGCCATCTTCTCGCCATCGGTGGCGTATTTGCCCATGAAGCCATCCAGCGCGGCCTTGCGCTTGTCGTAATCGGCACGCTGGGCCCGGGCCAGGGCCGCATCACCGCTGCCCACGCTGCCCACCGGGCCGGCGTTGCCCGTCATGGCGGCCTGCTTGCGTTTTGCCTCTTCCAGCTTCTGGATGTACTGGTCAAGCTGGTTCAGCTCGCTCTTGATGTAGATGTTGTCGGGTGCGCGGGCCAGGCGGGCGGCCAGGGCGTCGTATTCGCCGCGGGCGCTGACCAGCTTCTGGTTCATCAGCTCCATCTGCTCACCAACAGGCTTCAGGTTGTCGGGCAACAGGTTGAGGTTGGTGTTCAGGTTCAGCAGGCCACCCGACAGAAAGTTCAGCGTGCTGTTGGTGGCATTGGCCACCAGACCGAGCGCGCCAAACGCCGAGCGCCCGGCCACCACGCCCGCCGCATCGGCCAGCTGCCGGAATGCGCCTTCGCCGCGGGCGGCGCTGCTGGTCATGGCGTCGGCAATGGCGCTCAGGTCGTTGCTGATGGCGCGCGACTCGTTGGCGATCGCGCCGCCCACGCCGCCCTGGCTGATCGCCAGCTGCAGGCCGGCCCACGAGTCGGCCAGGTTGCTGATGGCGCCGTCCAGCGTCTTGGCGCGCTCGGCCATGGCGGTGGAAAAGTCCACATCGCCGATCTGGCGCAGGTAGCGCGTGATCTCGTCGGCGCTGTTGCCGATGGTTGTGGTGATGCCTTTGAAGGTGAGCGACACTTCGTCGCCGTCTTTGCGGGCCTTGATGCCGAATTCCTTCAGGCGCTCAAACTCGCCGGTCGACGCATCGGCCACGGCCTCGATCATCTGGTTGATGTTCTTGCCCATGGCGCTGGCGGTGTTGCCGTAGCTGCGCAGACTGGCCTCGCTCGCGTCCAGCCCGAGCGACTTCATCTTCACGAACGCCTGCGTGACTTCGGCCAGCTGGTAGGGCGTGGTGGCGGCGAACTTGCGGATCCAGTCCATCTCGCGCGAGGCGTTGGCGCTGCTGCCGGTGACCGTGATCAGGCTGGAGTTCAAGATGTCGAACTCGCGCTGCACCGCCACCAGCTTGCCGGTGAAGTTCAGCACGGCGGCGCCCGAGAACGCCGCGGCCAGCATGGGGCCCACGCTGCCCAGGCGGGCCGCCCAGCCCTCGGTGGCGGCCGTGGCGCCCACGGTCTTGACCTTGGCGGCGTCGAGCTGGTCCAGCAGCGGCTTGATCGAGCTGGCGCTCACGCCGCGCGCGTTGGCCAGGGCCTCCCAGTATTCGCGGCTGCTCTTGCTGCCCGCCTTCTGCTCGGCCACCAGGCGCTGCAGGCTGGCCTGCATGCTGCGCGTGGCGCTCTCGACCTTCTTGGCCGAGGCATCGCCACCGGTGCCGATGCCGGTGAGCCCGGCGGCGGCGTCCTGGCCGGCCTTCTTGGCGGTGTCGCCCAGGCTGGCCAGCGATCGCTTGGCCTTGCCCACGCCGGCTTCAACGCCAGACGCGTCCGCGCCAATCTTGATCTCGGTGTTGAGGTCAGACATTCAGGGTTCCCGGTTTGGGGGGGGTTGTTGGGGTCGGGTGCGCGCTCGGGGCGCGCTGCTACTGGCCGGCCTTGCGGTTCATCACCTCAAGGGCTGCGTGTTCCATGGTTTCGAGGTCGCCGAGCAGCGCGTCCCACTCGTTGGCGTTGAGGCCCAGGCGGTCCATGAGCGGGTAGACGGCTTCCCAGTGGATGCCCGACACACCGCCCATGGCGCCGAAGTTCCAGCGGGTGCCGATGCGCTGGAACATCTGCAGGGCCGGCCAGTTCTCGGGCCAGACTTCGACCACATCGCCTTCGAAGTCTTCGGGCTCGAAGCCCGCGGCGCGCATTTCTTCAAGGGTGGGCGCCCGCTCGTGCAGCGCCCGGGCGACCTCTTTCAGTTTCCCAGGCGGGCGGCGCTCAGTTCGTTGAGGTAGGTCTCGATCACGGCGCGCGCGGCGCCGATGTAGGCGTCACACAGCTGCTCGACGGCTTCGCGGCCGAAGTCTTCTGTCAGCTCCCAGCCGGTGGCGATGGCGAGTATCGCGTCCACGTCATCCATGTCGCGCAGGGTGTCCACGAAGGTTTTGAATTCCGTCTTGGTGCGGCCCTTGAACGTGAATTCCACCGGCGTGGGCTTTTTTCCCGGCACGGGGATCATCACGTTTGTCTTGAAGGTGGGGGCGGCGGTGAGAACGAGCTTGGCCATGGTGAGGGGGTCTTTCGCAGGAGAGGGGATGTGTGTGCCCGTGCCCCGCCCTGCCGCTCCTGCGAGAGAGCGAACAGGGCTGGGTCGGTGCTCGGTGGTGTGGCGGCCGTCAACAGCCGCCTGTGGCGCTTACGCGGCGTAGCGGGAATGGCGGTTGTTGCCGTTGAACTGCGCGCGGATGCGGTTGATCTGCCCGTCCTGCAGCTGCGGCACGTCGTTCATGGCCGCGGTGCACGGCAGGTAGGTGCGCGCGCCCGAGCGCATCAGCATCTTCAGCACGGTGTCGGTCTGGTTGTCGGTGGCGGTGCGCATGGCGGTGTAGCCGGCGGTGGTGTCGTCGTCATCGAACTCCAGCGTCATGCTGGTGGCGGTGAAGCCGTCGTTGATGGAGTACTCCACGTCGGACTCCAGGAACTTGTAGGTCACCGTCTTGGGTTCGCCGCCGCTGCTGGCGGGATTCATGACTTTGCTGAGCTGGGCCCAGGTGGTGACTTCGCGCACCGTGCCGATGCCAGCGCCCGGGGGATAGTGCGCCGTGCTCGAGGTGTCGGCGCGCAGCAGCTTGAAGCTGTTCACGTCGATGGTCTCGATCTCGAACGCGCGCTTGTTCATGCGGCCCCAGCCGCTGGTGAACTCGACCACGTCGCCGGTGGTGAGACCGTGGGCGGTAGCCGTGCAGACGGCGTCGGCTGCGTTGGACACGGCAGACACGCTGATCGTGCTGCCGAAGGCGGTGGCGAGGCTGAAAAGCGTGCCGGTTGGAACTTGTGCCATTTGAAGGGCCTTTCAAAAAATAACCCGCTTCTTGCGGGCCAGGGTGGAAAAGCCCAGCGGGAGCCGGGCATTAAAAAAGCCCGCCCGGTTTCCCGAGAGGGCTTGCTTGTTTGGCTTTCGCCTTGTCTTGTTATCTGGTGGACCAGATAGAAAAATCTTGCTGGCTCGAATACAGGCCGGTGTCGGGCTCGTAGCCCGAGATCCGCGCCCCGATGGGCTCAGCCTGGAAGCCAGCGGCGCCCACGATCGCGTCGGCCACCAACTTGGACAAGTCGCGCGCAGCCAGGCGCGTGGTGGCCCAGCAGGCGATCTGCATGCGGCCGTTTTCCTTGTCGGGCAGCGCGCCTTCGGTGTAGGCAAAAGCCGAGCCGCCCACCTGCTGGTAGACGATGCGCGGCAGCGCGCTGCCCTCTGGCGCCACGTCGGGGTACACCCGGCCCGACACCAGGGAGGTCAGCACGGTGAAGACGATGGCTTCGGCGCTCATGTGGTGGCTTTCTTCACTTCGGCCACCATGCGGGCGTTGGCGGCCTGCAGGGCGCGGCGCTGTGCGGCGTCATAGGCGGGGCGCAGGAATGGGCGGGCGGGTGTCTTGCTGGTGCCGAATTCGACGAACCGGGCATAAAAGGCGTCGCGCTTGTTCCACGACACGCGGTAAGACGCGCGGCCCTGGCCAGACTCTTTGTCCATGAACGCCTGGTAGATCGCGGCGCGCAGGTTGCCGGGCTGGTAGGTCTGCTTTTTTCCCTTGGTGCTGTGCACCTTGGTTCCCACCGGTGCGCGCTGGCGCACTTCGTCGTAAAACACCTGGGCGCCGGCCTGGGCGGCGGGGCGCACGGCGGCATCGGCGGCCTGGGTGATCTTGTCAAGCTTGGCGGCCAGGGCGCTGAAGTTGAAGTCGACGGTGATCATGCCGGCACCACCTGGCACACCAGATCGGTCCACTGCCGGCCTGCTTCGTCGGGCAGCACGGCCGAGATTTCGTACACCGTGGCGCCGTGCACCACGCGCATGCCCGCGTTGACGCCGGCCCGGTAGCGGATGCGGATGGACACTTGCACGATGGAGACCGGCTGGTCAGCGCGCAGGGCCTGCAGGCCGCTCTGGTTGCGGATGCTGGCCCATACCTGCACCACATCGGCCCATGCGCCCACGGGCTGGCCCAGCGCGTCTGCGCCGGCAGCGCGGCTCTGCAGCGACACCAGCCGGTTGAGCTGGCCGGGGTCGAAATAGCGGGCGGTTGACATTGATCAGACACCGAGCAGGCGGTAAGGGTCGAGCAGGTGGTCAACGAAGGCGCTGCGCACCAGCGGGCGCTCGGCGCTGGCGCCGCGCGTTTCGTACATCTCGCCCACGGCGAGCAGAATCCACTGGCGCAGCGGCAGCGGCACACTGGCGGCCGTGGCGCCGTAGCCGGCGGTGAAAGCGATACGCACGGCATCCAGCGCGCCGGCCTGCGTGGCGGGCCACAGCACGGTGGGCGCCGGGCTCAGAAGCGCCGGGGCCATGTGCACGTGCAGCTTGTAGGCGGCGGCGTCCAGCGTCTGCAGGGCGCCCGCGGCGTCGAGGTATTGCACCGACTGCACCGCGATGGCGGGCGCCAGGCGCAGGCACACCGAGGCCAGCGGGTTGCGATCGGTGGCGGCCGGAAAGGCCGGCAGCGTGAGCAGCCAGGGCGTGGTGATCAGGCAGCGCTCGGTGCGGTCTTCGCAGGCCTGGCGGGCGACGGTGATCAAGGTGGTGATGTAGGCATCGTTCGCTCCGCTGTCAGCCGTCTCGCGCAGGTGCACCAGGGCATCGGCCAGCGTGACGGGCTCAATCGATGGCTGCGCGGTGCGGCGGGGGAAGGCGGCGTTCATGGTGTGGTCAGTTCTTTCGATAGCTCAGAATGCAAAAACCCGCACAAGGCGGGTTCTTTGAGTGGGGGCAGTGACTCTATTGCTGGGTCAGCACGTCACGCCCGATCTGGCGGGGATGAAAGCCATCGCGGCAGGGCTTCGGTGCGGGGTGGTGGTTGTCACAGGAACGGCGTTACAGCAGCGTGCGCGATGGAAGCCACGACCGCGTACCCGGCATCCTTCAGGTGCGTTTCGTCCGCATCAAAATACGTTGCGTTGGTGAAGTCTTGCAACCTAGCGTCGGCAGCAAAGTCAGCAATTCCGTGCGCGAACTCTGTGTATCGAGCACGGACAAGCGCATTCACCTGATCTGTGAGAGCGGCATTTTTCGCATCGTTTCCAGAGTCGCCGCGATAAAGGCAAGTCCCGACAATGACTTTCGCCCCGTTGCCCGACTTCATCAAGCAGGCTTTTTTGATTGATTCAAATGCTTTGAGTGGGGAGCCTGTTGCTCCCAGCGTGTTGGTCAACTCCCAGACAAGATGTACAGCTTTTGAGTGATCGGCAAACGTCCCAGAAAATGCCGGAGTTCCACTGATTATCTGGTCAGTTGTTCTGCCGGGGTATGCATCGGTACGTACATGCGCCGATGAGCCAAGAAGCGCCTGTAGCTGACCGGGATAGTTTGTACCCGTTGATAGAAGTATCTGCGTTGCTCCGCCAGTTGAGCCATTACCCGATGTAAGAGAATTCCCTGGTGCAACAACCATTTTCACAGAACGCCACTTTTCACTAAGGTATCGAAGCACTTGCCGAACCTCGGCGCGGGTCAACTCACGGCTGTACAAAATCACTTCGGACATTGCCCCGGGCCAATCGAAATTTGTCGTTCCGGTAAGCCCACCCACAAATACAGCACCGTTTGTAAAGGCGATGGAGCCGCCAGTTCCTGTAAATTCGTCCGTGGATATTGAGCAGCCAATGCCTTTGCCAAATCCATCTGTCACCGCTCGTACTTTGTCAACGCCGACGCTGAAATAATCAATACCATCGCGGGCTGGCGTCTCACCGCCAGCCAGTCCTGTTCCAAGCCCTGTAATGCCTGCCAGCGTCAAATCTCTAACGCCAGTGGTTCCGACGTTTCCGTGCCAGCAACTTGCTGTGCTGATAGATACTTTGATTTTTAGGGCTGAATGAAGCGACGCACCGACCTTTGAAACGCAGAACATCGTCATGGCGTTGCCATACCCAGCCGACACGAACGCAGGAGTCACCATCTTCCCAGTAACGCCGGGTCCTCCGCCGTACCCACCAGTTGGAAGATACACGGGCGACCCACTGCTTACGGTTGCGTGTCTTGCATTTCCGCTGTTGTCAAGCCAGGTTGTGACAGCCTGACCATCTGTTGGCGTCTCCCAAGCAGCCGTCACGGGGCCTTGCGTAGCATCAAGCCACAACTGACACCCGCTTAAATCGAGTGGGGAAAACACACTGTCGTTGATCGACGGGAGACCGGTATCTGGCGAACGAGCCAGGTATTCATCTGCACCAATACCAGCTAGCACGCTGGCACGCTGCGCAGGGGTCGGAGCAGCTCCGCCGATCTGCATTGCGCCGGTGGTGGGGTCGAGTTCCAGGTTGTTGGCTTCCGGGTTGCTGGGCCCGCCATCCATGTAGGGCGTGTAGTACCGCGCCACGCCAAGCCCGACCAGGCGGGTTTCTTCGGCATCGGCCAGGGTCTGGATGCCGCTGTACCCGTTCCAGGGGTAGTTGAACTGGATGGTCATGGTGCGGCGTCCTTGGCGTTGGTCTTGGTCTTGCGGGTGGTCTTGGCGACGCTGGCGGCGGGCGCTGGCTCGGTGCCCGCTGGCGGCCACGGCGGGGCGGCGGCGGTCGCCTTCTTGGCGCTGACTGGAAGGTATTGCGCGCACTGGGCTTCGTGCACCAGGTGGGCGGCCAGTTCGTCGGGAATGTTGCGGGCCACGTCGCCAGGCGCAAAGCTTCCGATGGCGTTGCAACTGCCGCTGGCGGTGAATTTGATGCTCTTGGCCATGGTGGTGTGGTTCCTTCTCGTGGCGTCCAGGGCGGGCGCCATGAGAAAGAGGCCCCGGGGGGCCTCGATCTGTTGCCGGGGTTGATCAGGCCGGGGTGAGGTCTCCGCCGCGGATGGCGGCGGGCACTTCGCTGGCCAGCGCCAGGCGGCGCTCGGCGCGCAGGGTGATCAGGTTCTTGGTGAAGTTGTCACCGTCGCTGTCGCTCATTTCCACGATCACGCCTTCGCGGTTGTGGATGGTGCCGGCGTTGGTGAAGTCGCCCACGGCGAAGGTGTCGGCCGTCATGCCAGACGACTCGACCACGCGGCGGCCAAACAGCACCGGGCGGCCCATTTCGTCGTAGCGGAAGGGCACGATGTTGGCCGAGCCGGCGGTGAAGATGTCGATCTCGACGGTGGCCCAGTCGGCGGGGTTGAACACGATGGCGGTCGGGTTGTAGCCCGCGGCCACCATGTCGCCGATGATCTTGCGGATCAGCACCAGCTTTTTCAGCACGGCGCCGAGGGAGGCGTCGGCGTAGCCGTGGGCGGTGTAGTTGCCGGCGTCCATGAAGCCGCTGATGTTGGGTGCCACGCCGTCGCCCACGGCGAGCTGGGTCTCGACGCGGCGGTCCACGCCGTATCGCATGCGCTGGTTCACGTAGGCGGCCAGGGCGGGCGCGTCTGCGGCGAGCTGGCGGCTGATCTTGATCCAGTGGGCCACAGTGCTGACGGGCATGTTCACCAGCGTCCAGGTGAGCGCGCTTTCGGCCTTGGCGGCGCCTTCAGAGGCTTCTGCAGCGCTGTTGGTGAACACGTTTTCGCGCGTGAACTCGATGGCGTTGCTGGAGGTGGGCACCGAGTTGTAGAGGCTTTCCAGCGTGAGCGGCTGGAAGGCGCCGGGCACGATGCCGGGCTTGCGGTCGGGGGCGACGTTGGTGTCAGACCCCACCAGGGTGTTCTTCACTTCGAAGCCGACCGAGCCGACGCGGATGCGCTGGCCCAGGGCCGACACGGCGCCCTTGAAGGCTTCGGAGGCCACGAACTGGTCGCCCCAGCGCTGGCTCTTGGGTTCTTCGGTCTTGGGCGTCAGGCCCTTCTGCTCAAGGGTGAGCATGCGGTCGGCCAGCTCGCGCTGCTGCGTGCCGATGGCTTCCAGAGCGGTCTTGGTGTCGGTGGAGACTTTGCCCAGCGTGGCGAGTTCGCCGTCGGCCTTGTCGGACATGGCTTTGAGCTTGGCTTCGATGCCGTCCATGGACTTCATGAGCAACTCGATGTTGCCCATGCCGACGGCCAGGGCGAGGCCAAGCTCGGGGGACACGAAGGCCTGCAGGTCGACGCCCATGGCTTGGGCGGACATGGCGGCAAGGCCGATGATGGCGGCGAAGGCCAGGCGGAAGATGGATTGCGATTTCATTTCAGGGTCCTTAAAAAAGAAAACCGCCCGGAGGCGGCAGATGGTTGGTGCGGGGTGCGGCGTTACACGCGGATCGAGGCCTTCATGCGCTCGAAGCGCGTGACAAGCTCGGCCAGTGCTTTCGCTTCAGTGTCTCCGTGGTCAGGCTCCCCCTGACCCAGAATCACCTTGGCGCGGGCCGTCAACGCAACGGCGGCCCCTTTGCTGAGGCCGCCTGCATCCCGCAGAAAGCTCTCAAAATCTCGGATGGTTTCGATGTGTTCGATGATCTCGGTCACATCGGCGCCCTTCATGCTGGTGGCGTCGGCTTTGGCGGCGGCATCGGCCGGCCAGACCACGGGGGACACTTCCATGAGGTTGCCCCACTTGCGGATCACGCGGCCGCTCTCTGTTTCGTCGTAGTCGCCGCGCTCGATGTAGCCGCCGATGGAGAGGCCGTCAATCGTGCCGTGTTTCATGGCGGCGCGCACGTCTTCGGCGATCCGCAGCGCGGGGGTGAGCTCGCCTTCGACGTAGAGGCCGTGGTCGTCTTCCTTGGCCACCAGCCACTTGCCCACGGGCATGTCCCACTGGTGGTTGTAGAACATCTTCGGCTTGCCGTTCTTGCGCAGGGTGGACTCGAAGGCGCCCTTGATGATGGTGTCGCCGTAGCTGTCAACACCGCCGAACACGCTGGCGTAGCCGGTGAACTTGCCGGTGTCTCCGTCCATCTTGAGATCGACAGCGGAGAGGGTGAGGGTTTTTTTCAGCAGCATCATGCGGCTCCGGTTGGGGTGGCGGCGGCGGGGTTCTGGGCGGACTTGCCGATCTGGGTGATGGGGATCATCTGGGCTTGCACCATGAGCTGGTCGCCGCCGGGCATGGGCGGCTCGTTTTCGAGCTGGCGGCATTCGTTGTGCGTCTTCAGACCGTTGTTGACGGCGACGGCGTACACGGCGTATCGGTCTTTGATGTTGCCTCGCAGCAGGGCGTCGTGGCTGAACTCTGCCGTCATGCTGGCGCGTTGCCGGCCGTTGAGCACGCGTTTTCGAACGGCCTGGTCGATGTTCACGAGCATGGGCCGCACGCTGAGCTTGTGCCAGCCGTCCACGATCTGCTCGATGCCGCTGCCCCAGGTGGTGACGTTGGCGTGGTGCGCGAGCACAGGCGGCACGTCGAACCAGCGGCAGATCTCTTCAATGGTGAATTTGCGGGTTTCCAGCAGCTGCTGCTGCTCGGGCGTGAAGCTCAGCGCCTGGTACTTCATGTTGGCTTCGAGGATGTACAGCCGGTCGGTGCTGCCCTGGGTGAGCTCGCCCATGTTGGCGCGCAGCTTGGTGCGCTGCTCGGTGGTCAGCAGCTTGTCGACCATCAGGATGCCGGTGGGCTTGCCGCCGTTTGCGAAGGTGTCGTTGGCTTCCTTCTGCGCGTTACCGGCTTCGCTGACGGTGGCCGACATGTAGTCGAGCTTGGGCAGGCCGGTGGTGCCGTTGCCCAGGTTCTTGATGTGCAGCACGTTGTATTCGTGCAAGACGGCGATGTCCTGGCCGATGCGGTACTCGTAGATGCCGGTGCCGTCGTCCAGGATGGTATGCCGCACCTGGTCGGCCGGCATAGGAAAGAGTGAGACGGCTTCGTCTTGCCCGTTGCGGTCGATGCGGGCGTAAGCGTTGCCGCGCAGGTCGTGGTTCATCATCATCGCGCGCCAGAACTCGAACGGCGTCATGCGGGCGTTCGGGCTGTCGTGCAGCAGCTGGTAAAGCTGGGTGCCGCGAGCCAGTGTCTTCTGGCCGTCGTTCTGCAGCGCGTAGACGAACTGCGGCAGGCTGGCCACCACATTGGCGCGGCGCTCGATGCAGTTCCACACCGCGCTGATCTGCATGGCGCTGTCAACGTGGGGCGTGCCGACGCCAGGCACCAGCGCACCGGTGGGCAGCGCGGACTGCTCGCCCTTGCCTTCAGCAAGCGCATTGCCCCCGCCCCAGCGGAACCAGCTTCGCAGGGTGGTGAGAAATGCCATGTTGTTTCTGTGCTCAACCCCACACGGGGGCGTTGATGAAGTCGTCCATGCTTCCAGCTGCCTCTGGATTCAAAGACATTAGAGTGACGGCGTTGAAAAGCGCCATCAGCGGGTCGATCTTTGCAGAGCCTGCCGATTGTTTCGTGATGATCACGGCGTTCCCCCTCAGTTCGATCTTGGCGTTACCAGCGCACCAGTTCATCAGCGGCTGGCCCCCGTGGATCAGTACGCCCTCGGCCAGCTTTCGCTCGGTCGTTTTGATGGCGCCGGTCATCTTCCAGCCCTGCGAAATCCCGATGATCTTTTCCTCTGGAATGCCCGCTTCGGTCAGTGCATCCAGAATTCCGCCCAAACCAGCCGGGTCGCATCCGATCTTGTCCAGCAGGTCGCGCGACTCAATCAGCGAGCAGATGCCCGCCACGTCCGCCACGTCGTCGCCGATCTGTTTCACCAGCGTCAGGTTGCCGTCTTTGGCGAAGTCCCGGAACCGTGGCGCGTCTTGCTTGCGGCGCTCCAACACGGACGGGTGCGCCCATGCGTTAGTCCAGGACAGCCACTGCCGAGTGTTCTTGTCGCGCCCGACCACGGCCAGGCCCAGCAAGTCATCCAGGCCGCCGCCATCGATCCCTACGTCGACCACCTCACAGCGGTCAAGAAGTTGATCCAGCGTCAGGCCGGGCGCCTTGGCCTGGCCCTGCCAGAACTCGGCACCGGCCCACCTATCCGAGCGCAGGTTCAGGCCGATCTGCACGTTTGCGTGCTTCGCCATGAAGCCCCGGAAGGAATCCGGCCCAGCCTCTTCCGCAATCTTGAACTCGCGCTCAAGAAACACCTCATCGACGGAAAACCCCATGTTCGGGTTCACCATCGCCATGTTCTCAAGCAGCAGGCATTCCCCGCTTTCCACCATCTCGGGCGGGTGCTCGAAGATCACCGGCACAAAGCTGGGATCGACAATCTCTCCGTCCCGTACCTTGCGGGCATAGTCCAACTTTTGTTTGAACACCCCAGCCGGTGGCTCGTCGGACTGCGTAGACAGCCAGATAACGAAGCCTTCAGGCCGCGATGCCCGCCCACCCAGGGCCTCCCGAAACATGTTCTCCGCGCTGGAAATCTTGCCGAACAGGTGGAGCTCGTCCACCAGAGTTCCGACCGACTTCTTTCCGCCCACTGTGTTCTGGTCAGCCGCTAGCACCTTCAGGGTCGCCCCGCTGTCCCGGTGCGTGATCGTCTTCACATGCGACTGAACGTGCATCAGCGCGTCCAGCTCGTCATCCTTCTGCACCATGTCCCGAGCCGGTGCGTAGGCATTGTTTGCAACCTCGACCGTTGGCGCCAGCACTGAGAATTCAGCCGACTGTCGCCAGTTCAGGATCAGCGCTGTCAACATCACGCCGGCAGCGAACGTGGACTTGCTATTTTTCTTCGGGATCAGGATGAACCATTCAACGATCTCGCGGCGACCGCTATCTGCGTCGTAGGCCCCGAAGATGCTGCGCACCAGGTCAAACACCCACTCGGCACACGACTCGCCAAAGGTCGGACTTCCAGGGGCGTCAACGATCTTCAGCGCCTTGAAAATTGCCAGACCCTGCTCTGCCTGATCAGGGAATATCGGCGGCGGTATCAGTGATTCACCAGCACGCAACTTGGCCGCCCAGTTTGGGCAGGCCGTCGACCATTCTGGCATCAGACCTTCCTGCCGCCAGCAGCAACCAGCCGGGGTGGCTGGGCAGATGCGAACTTCCCGACCGCCGCAGCCTTAGCCTTGTCGGCCTGCTCATCCTTCTTCCCGCCGTCGCCCCGCTTCGTGTGCGTGTACTGCACCGCAGCGATGGCCGCTCGGACCTGCAATGGAGATGCCATCGTTTTACCCAGGGCAACCCGCTGCAGCAGCGTGAGCATGTCGGTTTCTTCCTGCTCTACCACTGGATCCACGGCTGGCTCTGTCTTTGGCTTCGGCTTTCGCCCTGCACCAGGCCGGGCGCCGCCGCCGCCTTTCATGCCGGGCTTTCCTGCCATTCTGATTCCTTTTTGAAAAGGGACTTTTTTGTCCAAATGAGATACAGCGAGGTTTCGGGCGATAAAGCCCTGCAGACTTTCGACTACCCCCGCGGGCGTCTGTCATGCACCTGTCTGGTGCTCTGCCGCCCGGCTCTGGCTTTGGATTCCTCGGCTGTCTTGCGTGCGTGACATCCATCAGGGCCGCTGCACAGCGTCTGCAGGTTTTCGTAGTCGTTCGATCCGCCTTGCTCCAAGGGGATGCAGTGGTCCACCTCGTTGTCCATCCTCACGATGCCGCAGCACTGGCAGGTGTAGCCGTCTCTCAGTAGGACGCGGCGCCTGATGGCCATCCATGGCTCACCACGGATGCGCGGGGTTGCGCCAGCCTTGGTATCCAGGGTTGGTCGCCTACTGGTGTTGAGGGGTTGCAGCCTGTTCGGCAGGCGTTGGAGCTTCATGTTCTGCCCCTTTGGAGCGCCATCCGTCTACGGGCTGACCCGCTGGCTCTTGCGGTTCGCTGATGCCGTCAAACCGGTCTGCGCCGGTAGAGAGTCCGCACACACTTTCCCCTGTGTGCCCGTCTGATGGCTGGCGGATGAGTAGGGTACGAGATAGATCGCGGGCTCGTCCTCTAGGCGTGTAGCTGTTGAGTGTGTGGACGGCCCGCAGAAAGCAGAAAGCCACCGCAGTGGGTGGCTTTTGTGGCTGAGTGTGCTTCTTTTAGAGGCACCTGTCCCGCCGTGCGCGATATTACGTCATCACTCCAGCCTTTGCAAGCCGTCTCATCAACATATTTCTTGCCTCCATCAACATCACACGGCGCTCTTCATCGTCCGTTGGCAGGTAGGGCGATACCCAGACCTGCGCCCGGCTTGCCAGGTTGCGGGCCTGGAACTGCAGGGCTATGACGTGCGGGCGTGGCACCTCCCATATTGCAGCGTCGAATGCCTCCATGATCTTCCCGTCTACCATGGCATCCAGCGCCCCATTGCGCGAGTCCCAGTGGCTCGGTGCTTTGGCGTGCCTGAATGTCGGGTCGGACGATGGATAGCCCTTGCCCATGCTGTAGCTGTTCGACCATGCGTGCCATTTGGCCAGAAGATCATTTAGTAGCTCGTTGATGTCTTTCAGGATCGGTTCCTCGGTTGGTTCTGCACAGTTCATGGGCGGTCCTTCGTTTTATTGATCTGAGCCAGCGCCATGGCAGCCACGCCGAGGCAGGCCCCCGCGAACAGGCCGACTGTGAATGCGAGGTAGGTCATGCGTTGCCTTTCTTGTGCTGGTTGATCTTCTTCGCCCACTCGCGCACACGCGCATGGCCGGCTTCCTCGTTGCCTTCGCCGAACATCTTTCGCAGGGCGCCGGCGTACTCCGGGGACTTGATGCCGGCGCGCTTGCTCTCGAACAGTTCGCGGCCTTGAGCGAGCGCCCTGGCGGAACATTCGTCGCAACCGGCGTGAAACCGCCCGGTGGTAGGGTTGTGGCTGGCTGCGGCGCAGGATGTGCAGCTCATGCGATTTCCCTCTGCCGCTCAAGGATCCGCATCCGGGCCGTTGTCGCTTCAACCATCTGCTGCGGGCTGCTGGCCTGAAGGATCGCCTCGTAGACCAAGATCGCTTCACCCAGCGCCAGCTGCTCCGGTCGGGTTGTCGCCCACTTGCCCAGCGTGTTGCGGCGGTTCTGGATGCTGCGCAGTGCGTTGGCGCCTTCCCGGCAGTCTGCGACCGGCTGGCAGTCATCACCGCCGATTTCTATGGAGCGGATTAGGGCAACCCCGATGGCGTGCGCCAACAGGTCGAACTCAGCCGATTCCTCGGGCTTGAGCTTGTGCCCAACCAGCGCACCCAGCGCACGGTTCACGAGGTTGCGGGCGTTGTCGGCGGCGTCCTGTGTGCCTTCGAGCCAGCTACCGGGCAGCGGTTCGTCGGCGTATGGCCTGCAGCGCTGCAGGGTGTTCAGGAACTCGGCGCCGTTGAACGTCCCGGCGTTCTGGATCCCCAAGCGCTTGCGGGTGTAGGCGGACATCTTCTTGCCCATCAGCGCGCTCCCATCGACATGGTGGTGGCGGTGTAACGGCGCCAGTAGTCCGTATCACCGTTTGGCATGCTGCCGTTGCACACGCGCTCCGGGCGCTGCCGCTGATCTTTTGGCCTGTTGTCAGTTCTGACCCACCCATTCGGCGTGGTGGCGGCCTTGTGGTCGCGGGCGATGCGCTGCAAGATGTTTTTGCACTGGTCACCAGTGATACCAACCTTGGCAGCGATGATGCCGCGCTGCAGCGGGCCGGTGGCTTCGGCCAGGATCGCCTCGATGGCGATGCGCTCCGGGCTGATGTTGGCGCTGCGACCGGTGAGGCTTGAAACCTTGGCGATGTCGTGGCGCGGCTGGCTGGGCTTGCTATTTGGCTTCTGCCTGGGCTTCCGCAGCCTCTGCGCTGCAGGCTTTGGCTTGTAGTGCTCGGTGGCGATGTAGGCGACGGCATTGCCGGTGCGCACCGATGTGATGCTACCGGCCGTCTTCAGATTTCCCAGCAGGCGGCGCGCGGTCTTGTCGGATATGCCCATGGAGCCCATGACGGCCAGGATGCTGATGCCGGCGGCGCCCTGGCGCTGGATCAAGGGGAGGATGTTGGGTGTTGTCATGGCAGTTGGCAGTGGGTTTCCCGGCTCAGGGCTTTTTCGATGGTTCGGATGTGCACGCCGTGGAGCTTGGCCAGGGCGGCATTGCTCAGGTTGTCTCGGATGTGTTTCAGCAGTTGCTCGCGCTGGCGGGCCGCGCTGCGGATGTCGATCACATCCAAGTCCAGCAGCTTGGTGTGTGGCAGCTCCTGGCCGCGCGGCGCGAATTGGCCGGCATCTCTCAGGTAGGTGTCGCGGTCGATGCGGTGGCGGCTTCCGCGGCGGGGTGCGGCGTAGGGTGTCATTCGGTCCACCTCGGGAGGTTTTTTGGCCACCGGCCCGATGCCTCGATCAGCGCGCGGGTCTGGCGGGCCATTTCCGCTTCGAGCGCGCGGCGCTGTTCCTTGGGATAGATGCGCTTTGTTCCGATGGCGTCATGGCATTCCGGGCACCCTGGCCAGCCCTTGCGGCAGTCGCTTTTGATGCCAATGCCCTTGCCCTCGTCGGAGTGGCAGAAGACGGAGCGCGGGGCTTTGCCGCAGTGGGCGCAGGGAAGCGCGCGAACGAGGTTCATGTAGCCGGCGTGCTGCGGGGCGTTTTCCTTGTCGATGGGCGCTGCGTGGCTGGTGCACAGGCTCATGCGCGCGGCGCTGGCCTTCCGGGGGTGGTCCGGCGTGGCACTGGGCGTTTCGTCCTGCTCGCGCTGGGGCCTGGGTGTGTAGGCTGGGCGCTTGAAGCCGGCGCCGCGGGCCATAGGGGCGCGGCGCATCATTCGCTGAACCCCCCGAGAATTCCCTCGACCATCTCAATGCGCTGGGGCACGCTCAGGTGTTTCCACAGCGTCTTGCCAGCGTGGTCTGAACGCAGGAACTTTACGGCATCGGAGTGGAACTGCTCCATTTCGGCCTGCTCGGTCTTTTCGTAGGCGATGCTCTTGGGCACCGGGAAGACGCCACCCTTTGGTCCTGGATACCAATCACAGAACCCAGCTCCAACCTTGAGCCAGTCACGGAAGCCCTCGAAGTTCTCGAAGCGCTCCTGTGACTCGAACACTGCCGTTTCCAGCGCCATGTGCTTGCGGTGATACCAACCCAGCCGGGCCTGATTGGTCTTGATCGTCACCATCTCTCCCGGCTCCAGGCGCATCAGGTTTCCCCACAGCCGGCGCCACTGCTTGCGGCCGCGCTCTCCCAGGCCATCAACCAGGCCGAACATGACCTTTCGCGCGGCGGCGCGCTCGTCTTCTGAGAGTTGCATGTCGTGCTGGCGCACGAGGATGATGTCAGCCATGGTTCACCGCCACAGTCAGCATCCCGGCATACCCCGTCAGCAGGCGCGCAGCAGCGTCCCAGCTCCAGCACACCGCCACACACCAGCCTTCGCGCTGCAGGCGGTCGATGCGCTCGCGCTGCTCCTTGCTTGGGTTTCCGTCGCCATGCTTGAACTCGATGGCCAGGCCTATGAAGCCGCCCCGAGCCACCGGCCAGGACACATCGGGATGCCCAGCCTTGACGCCTTCTGCCTTGAGCTTGCCGGCTGTGGATTTGCTGCGCAGGCCACCGTTTGGCGTGGCGTGCAGCAACTCAATGCCGGGGAATCGCTGCCAGCTTGCCCACTCAAAAAACGAGACCTGAGAAATGTGTTCGCTCATGCCACCACCTCAAACAGATCCAGCGTCGTCGTGTCACGCTCTGCCGCGTTCTTGCCACTCTTGACGAACCGAACGGAATGCGAGCGGCCACGCAGCCGGGCCTCGGTCAACAGGTGCTTGCGTGCGCAGGTGGAGCCCACTGGGAAGGCTCCGATAAAGGCGGCAGGGTTCAGCGTCACCCGTCCACAGAAGCAGCAGCGGTTGGTGCTCATGCAGCCTCCTGAACTTGCAGAGCAGCCAGCGCCTGAATGTGTTCATTGCGCATGTCTGAAACCTGCTTGTTCGCAGATTCCTCGCGGCTGTAGGCCTCCCACATTCGCAGGTTGGCAAGGCGGGCGATGTCCAGAACCTGGGACGGCTGCAGGCGGTAGGCGTCTTTTGAAGGTGTCGCTCGGCGCACCACCTCTGCAACGACTGGCGTCCCGCTGTTTCGTTGCTCGCGCATCAGGATCACGCCGCTGGCCGGGCTTGGCAGGAAATCCAGAAGCTCTGGCTTCCAGATGTCGGCCGGCATGGCGTAGTAGTGCTTCCAGACCTTGCTTGGATGCATCATCGGAGTGCTATCCCATAGCGACTCTCGGTAGGTCGCCTTCCACCGGCCGTCCGGGAAGTACTCACGACTCTCCGGCGCATAGCCAGCAAACACGCGGTGCCACCACTTATCCTTCTTGGCGTCGGCCTTCAGGTCGGAGCGACTGATCTTCACCTCGACATCGATGATCCGCAGGTCGGTTGTGACGCCCAGCACGTCGCATTCATGGCCTGTCCAGTTGCAGTTGTCCACTAGCACCACGCACTTGCGGGCCAGCGTCTGCAAGGAGATTGCCCGGGCTATTACTCCCTCACTCCAGATCATGCCCGCACCCCATACGTCGGCAGCAGGTAGACCGCCTCGGCGGCGCTCAAGGGTGTCTCGTCGTACTCGGGGGCTCTGACGCCGGCTCGCTGTCCTGGCCAGGCATCGGGGCTTGCATGACGCGCTGCAGGTCGGCGGCAATCCCACGGAAAAGCCCGGACTTGTCGGCATCCAGTTCCTTGGCCCTGCCCCATGCGTAGATTTTCCAGCCCTGGTCGCGGGCCATCGAAACCAGGTGCTCCAGCGTGGCTTGGTACTCGGCTTGTTTGTTGAAGGGCATTCATGCAGCCTCCGGTGTCAGGTGCACGCGCAGGGCTTCTTTGGCGAATTTGAGGGAGAGCGGCCGC
>Ga0209066_10001735_pt1 | contig 28114 bp, 29 predicted proteins | sample All_14_2_FD_187198 | JGI IMG/M metagenome (GOLD analysis project Ga0209066, IMG submission 187198) | Freshwater microbial communities in response to fracking from Pennsylvania, USA - Allegheny Zone_MetaG_DW_15 (SPAdes) (version 2) ...
CAGAACAGCCCCGCGCCCGGGGCCCCCGCCCCTGTCATCCCGGGCGAGACCCGGGACCCCGCCACCACCACGCAGGAGAACGCCCAATGACCGACCAACTCGGTATCCCAACGGTGGAGGGGCGGCAATTCGTGGTGATGCTGTCCAAGGAAGGGCGCAGTCAGTCCCGCATCACGATCCGGGGCGAAGGCAAGAATGAGCCCGGCTGCCCTGCCCTGGCCCGCGCTTTGGTCGAAACCCTGCGGGCCAACCGTGTCGCCGTGCAATCCCATGGCATCGACGCCCTGCACTACCAACAGGACTACATCATTTTGGACCGGATCAAACCGGACCACGGGCGCCGACTGCTCGACCTCGCAACCAACAAACTGGCCCGGCGCCACGCCGCACGGGCGGAGGGCTGATCATGGCCGGCAGTGTCAACAAGGTCATCCTGGTGGGCAATCTGGGTCGCGATCCGGAAGTGCGAACCATGCAGACCGGCGGCAAGGTGGTGAACCTGTCGCTCGCCACCTCCTACCGCTGGAAGGATCGCGACGGAAACCCCCAGGAACGCACGGAATGGCACCGGGTGGCGATCTTCAATGAGCGGCTGGCCGATGTGGCGGAACGGTACCTGCACAAGGGATCGAAAATCTATCTGGAAGGCGCGCTCCAGACCCGCAAATGGACCGACAACCAGGGCCAGGACCGCTATGTGACGGAGGTCGTGTTGCAGAAATTCCGGGGTGAATTGGTGATGTTGGACAGCCAGGGCAGCGGCCCGCCACCCGCCACCGACCCCGGCGATTATGGCAACCCCAAAACCTCCCTCGCCCCCCATGGGGGAGAGGGCCGGGGTGAGGGGGCGGGACGATCCTATGGCGACCATCGCAATGGCGACGGGGCACAACCCGCGCCGACCGATTACGCGTCCACTCTGGACGACGAAATCCCGTTTTAACCGTTTCGCGGGTGGGTGATCGGCGGACTGAGGGCATCACATGTTGGCAAGCCCGCCGCATTTTACGGCACAGCCCCAGCCCGCCCGCGAAAACCTAAACCCCTGTCATCCCGGGCGAGGGGCATGGCCCCGAGACCCGGGACCCCATCCCCAACCCGTCGCCCTCGGGCCTGACCCGAGGGCCTCCATCCCGGAGGAAACCATGCGCACACCCACGAGACGGCGTATCACGGACCAATCTGGCAGCCAGATTGCCATCACGATCAAGGACGGCAAGCTAATCATATCCATCGGCGTCGCATTGCTCGCGCATGCCGTCCAGAACGCGCCGGACTGGCCGATGGATATGTATATTAGCGATATCCGCGCCTTTGCCAAAACCATCGCACATGCGCTGGAACAGGAAGAAGAGGATGGCACAACACCCGTGCACCGCATGCTTGATGGAGCGGCGGAGTGGGCCATTGAGCAAGGCGAAGACGGTGTAGAGGACGGCAGCGTCGATCAAGGCATTGCGCTTGCCGGGGCAGCGATGGAAGCCGCTAAGGCGGGGGGGGGCGCGGCATGACCCGCAACGCCCGACAGGTGATCGACCGCCTACAGGCCGTGGCGACGGTAGCCGAGGATATCCGTCGCGGGCTGGTGGACGGCGCCCGCTTCCGCTGGTCGATCCACAGCGCCGCCCGCAATCGCCAGCTGGCAACCGAGATTGGGGCCGAGCTGGTCACGATGGAGGAGGCGCGGGATCGCGGCCGGCGCGTGCGCGCCGACGCCATGCCCGTCGGCTATGTGCCGATCCCCCATATGCCTGGGTTGCAGCCGGTCTATGTGATGGACCCACAGACCAGCCCCATTCCGTCGGGCCTGTCGCGCGCCGACCGCGCCGCGACCCGCAGGGCCTGGACGGTGCTGGATAGGGAGATCGCGCGATGCAGCACGCGATGATCGCCATCCGCGCCACCGGCTATGCGCCGGGCAGCAGCATCCTGACCATCGGCGCGGTGCGGTTCGACCCGAATGAGGAGGATTTGGCGCCCGGGATGACGGGGGCAGAGGCCGAGCCGGACCGGCTGTTTTACCGCCGCATCGACCGCGCATCCAATCGGCGCGCGGGGATGGTGGATGATGAGGCGACCCTGGTCGCCATGGCGATGGAGGGGGAGCCGGCGGATATGGCCGAGGCATTCAACCCTGCCGACCGTGTCGACCTGCGTACGGCTCTATGTGATCTGCGAGGCTGGATGCGCCGGCCGATGCAGGGCACGTTGATACCGTTTGGCGACGGGGACCCGGTCCGGATCGTATGGGGCGGCCTTGCGGGGATCGATATCGGCCTGTTGGACGCGGCCTATCGGGCCGTAGGGGAGGTTGCTGCCTGGACCTGGCGCGACGTCCGCGACGCACGGACCCTGCTGGGCTATGCGGATATCGCCTGCCACTTGGCCCCGCATGCGCTGCAGGACGCGGTGTCCTATGCCGCCGCCATCCAGCGCGCCCATTGCAACCGTATCTGGGGGAGCGAGGGGCGATGAGCTATCGCTACAACGAGCCCCGGGGGGAGGCGATCCGCGTGGCATGGGAGCATGCGCGCCGCGACACCCCTCCCCCTCATCCTGAGGAGCCGCGAAGCGGCGTCTCGAAGGGTGAGGGGGAGGGGCAGCCAGAGATCAGCGATCAATGCGCCATAAATCTCATAGCCCGAGGCATCCAGGAGTTGCTGGCGGGGTTTGAGGCGGAGTGGGGCCGCGCACGCCGTACGCGCGCCGCCGATCTGGCCGGACTGTCCGCCAATCTGGCCGATGCCGCGCTGTCCCACCTCATCCTGCGGAACCATTTGCCAGCCGGGCACGCCCTGGCTGCACGGCCCGGGCTGATCCAGGCGATCCACACCCAGTTGACCCGGATAACCGACAATGCCGAGGAGCCAAAACGATGACCGACACCCCCACCAGCAACCCCGCCACCCCCGCCGAACCGGAATATTGGCAATGCCTGCGCTGGCTGCTGACCCGCCAGACCGTCGCCGACTATCCGGATTTGCGCGGGCAGGTCGGACAGATGATCCTGAATGTCATCAGCCAGGACCGGGCCGCAGGCCCCGCCCCCTCCACGGTTGAGCGGCTGTTGGCGGGCATGGGGATCATCGTCCGGATGCGCAGCCAGTATAGGGACGGGCGCCCCGTCCATATCGTCATCGCCAACCGCCACTCCGCGCTCGACAGCATCTATCGCAACACGGCATGGCGGGATGACGGCTATACCCATGCGCTGGCCCGATGGCCCGATAGCATTCCCAGTTATGGGGCGCTCGCCTTCGGGCGGGAGCGTATCCGGGGGCGGGTGATGCCGATCGCCCCGCGCCAGATCCGCGCCATGTTGCAGCAGGGCGACGAGATCGGCATCGGCGGGGCCGATCCGTCAACCGACGACGGGCAGGCAGATGGCGCCCCGGCGACGCAGGAAGGCGCCAATGCATGGCTGATCCGCAAACGCGGACTGTTTTACCGGCCCAATCGCGCAGGCTACACCGCCATCATGGCCGAGACGATGGCCCAGCAGGGCGAGCCGCTGACGCTGGAAGCATTGCGTCACATGATCGACCTCACGACCCGGGTGTTTACGGATCAGATGGATCGGGCGCGCCAACACCTCCTCCACGGGCGCCCACCCGTGCGCGGCACGGAGCACTGACCATGACCGTCTATATCGACGACATGTATCTGTACCCGGCGGGGCGATTCCGGCGCATGAAAATGAGCCACATGATCGCCGACGCACCCGCCGAATTGCTCGCCATGGCGGACAGGATCGGGCTGGCGCGCAAATGGTTGCAGCACCCAGGCACGCCCAATGAGCATTTCGATGTGAGCCAGTGGAAGCGGGAGGAAGCCATCGCGGCAGGGGCCGTGCCGATCACCTGGCGACAGACGGGCGCCATGTGCATGTTGCGCAGGATGGGTCTGCCGATGGGCGACCCCGCTACCGCATGGGATCGATTTAGCGCTGCCAGCGGAGCGAGGAAGGCGCCGCAATCATGACCCCGTGCACCTATCGCCCTCGCTACCTCTACGCCGCAACACGCGACATCGCCCGCTGCGACATCATCGACTACACCAATTGGTGGATCGATAGCAGCGGCGCCGCATGGACCCGTATGGGGGAGCGGATTGGCATCATCACCGACCATTCGGCCGACGAATATCTGCGGTCGCTGGATCCCGGCTCCATTGTCCTGTGCGGGTATGGCCCGTCTATCCGCCAGCATGTTGCGATGCGCGGGGTCATCCTGCAGGCATTTCCGGACGATCTGCTGCCGACCGATCGCAGGGCGGAGCACTGACCCATGCCCCCGCCGCTTCGCACCGCGCAACAGGTGATTGATGATCTGGGGCTGATCGGCATGACGCCGTCCGCATTCAAACGGCTGGCGCGGGGGCTCGGTCTGCCCTATCACAAAATCGGGCGTCAGCCCTATTATGGGCAGGATGCCGTCGATCAATTGTTGCAGGAGACCAAGCGATGCCCCGTCGCGGTACCGGCCCGCGCCTCGCCTGGCGCAGAGGCGCCTATGTCATCCGCTGGACAGAGGATGGCGGAACACGTGAGCGAGCAACGGGCGAGACAAGCCGCGAACGCGCTGAGGCGGCATTCGCGGACTGGCTCGGCCAGCGCCGCACCATCCCCGATCGCTACGCAGACCCGCTGATTGCCGATCTGTTGGGGGATTATGCTTTGGAACATGGGGCCGCCATGGCACCGGACACGCGCGATTACACCGCCTATGCCATCGACAGGCTGTTGGATTTCTGGTCGGGTCAGCATCTGGGGCAGATCAACAAGGCGAGCTGCCTCGCCTACGCCCTCGCCCGCAGGGAACCGCGCCGCCAGACCCAGGAACGCACCGGCCGCGATCCCCTGACCCGCATCATCCCAGGCGCGGGCGACGGCACAATCAGGCGGGAATTGACCGTACTCACCGCCGCTCTGAACCACGCCCATGCCGCCGGCCGCATCGCAGCCGTGCCCCATATCCACAAACCCGCACCGCCGCCCGGCCGCGAACGCTGGTTGACCCGCGATGAAGCGGCGCGCCTGATCCGCGCCGCGCGGGCCGAACCCCAGGCCCGGGCCTATCTGCCGTTGTTTATTCTGTTGGGGCTGTATGGCGGGCAGCGGAAATCGGCGATTCTGTCCCTGCGCTGGAGCCAGATCGATCTCGACCGCGCCCAGATCCGCTGGCTTAAACCCGGCGAACGCCAAACCAGCAAGCGCCGCCCGGCGAACCCAATTCCCCGTAGGCTGCTGACCTTCCTGCGGCTGGCCCGCCGGCGCGGCACCGATCTAGGCCCCGTGCTGCATATTGATGGGGCACCGATAGCCAACATCCGCCGGTCATTCGCCACCGCCGCGCTCCGCGCCGGGCTCGACCCGCACGAGGTGACCCCGCATATCCTGCGCCACACCTGCGGCACGTGGCTGGCCCAGGCCGGCACCGATCTGTGGCAGGTCGCTGGCTATCTGGGCCACGGCCAGGACCGCACGACCGCGCTCTATACCCACCACCACCCGGACCATATGCGCGACGCGATCCGCGCCTTGGATGCCGGCCCACGCCGATAGTCGCGCAAGGATTCCGTGACGCATTCCGTGACGTGCCACCCCGCAGATTTATGCCAACCCATTGAAAACAATGGTGGGCGCGACAGGGATTGAACCTGTGACCCCTACCGTGTGAAGGTAGTGCTCTCCCGCTGAGCTACGCGCCCGTCCCGACCCGTGAGGCGGCATCCTGTCGACGCCCGGTCGTTTCGTGGGGCGTCGTGTAGCGCCCCGCGGGCCGGCCTGTCAAGCAGGTCCAGCAGGGTTATTTCGTTCCTGTGACGGCAGGGTCTGGACGGAAGCCTGTTCCGTCCTATTTTCCGTGAGGATCGGACACCGTGCAGCAGCGCCGGCCCTGACGAAAGCCGCCTTGCGTGCTATGATCCAAAGACAACGAAAAGACGAATAGTGGGGAGATCACATCTGGCCAGAAGGGACCCGGCAGAAATGATGTCGCATTCGCTTGCACGGATTGACCGCCGCGCGCCGCGCGCCTGTATGTTTGCCCTGGCCGTATTGGCCGGGTTTTCCCTCGCCTTCCCCACCGCGCAGGCCGAATCGCTGCCGGAACGCACCGAGCTTGGCTATGACGTCTATTTCGGCGGGCAGTTGATCGCCAAGGCCAGCGCCACCGTGGACTGGTCCGACCGGGACTACCGCATCGGCGGCAAGATCCAGACGGTGGGCTTCACCAACTGGCTGACCGAATATCGCGGCGATACCGAATCGCGCGGCGTGCTGAACGGTAGCGGCTTCACCCCGGTCAGCCACCGTAATTTTGGCAGTTTCCGGGGGCGCGAGCGCCTGACGGAAGTGCGCTATGACACCCAGAAGGGTACGGAATTCACGGTGGAGCCGGAGCCGGACTGGTCGGAACTGACCCCCCTGCCGGACAATCCGGGCCAGGGCACGCTCGATCCGCTATCGACCGTGATCGCGCTGGCCTTCTCCATGAAGGATGGGGCGGAATGCCGGGGCAGCTATCCCATCTTCGACGGGCGGCGACGCTATGACGTGGTGGTGGAGCCGGCCGCGCCGCGCGCCCTGGAGGGCGGCACCTATGGCATTTTCAGTGGCGAGGCCGCGACCTGTACCGTTGCCGATTTCAGGCGCCTGGGCGGCTTCCGGCTGGAAGGCTCGAAATATGCCGAGACGGCCCGGCGCCGCGACGCCTATGTAGCGAAGCTGGGGCCGGAGGGGCTGCCGGTACCGGTGCGGATCGAAGTCCACACCGATTACGGCGCGCTGGTCGTGCATCTGACCCGCTACAAGGGCCAGGGGCTCGACCTCATGCTGCAGCAAGAGAGCTGATCAGCCCAGGCACCTGGTCCAGCGCATCGGCGATGGCATCGGGTTCCAGCTCGGCGATCGGGCGGACGGAATAGCCGAAGCTGACGCCGATCACCGGCACGCCCGCCGCCTTGGCCGCCAGCACGTCATTGTCGGTATCGCCCAGCATCACGGCGGACCGGGGCGTGCGGTCCAGATCCTTGAGCGCGGCCAGCAGCATGAAGGGGGCGGGCTTGCGCTCCTCCTGCACATCGCCGCCATAGATCGTGCCGAACAGTTCGGTAATGCCGAAATGGGCCAGCACGGTGCGGGTGGGGGCCATCGGCTTGTTGGTGACCAGGCCCAGCGGATGGCCCTGCTCCGCCAGCCCCTGCAGCAACTCCCGCGCGCCGGGATAGAGCGTGGTCAGGCGCAGCGATTCCTCGTCGCGATACAGCTCCAGAAAGCGCTGCAGCGCACCGTCCAGCTGCTCCATCGGGTGATTGATCGCGGTGAAGGCCCGCTCCAGCAACACCTTGGCCCCGCGCCCGATCATCACGCGCCCCTGGTCATAGGGGATCGGGGCCAAGCCAAGCTCGCCCAGCACCTTGTTCAGAATGGCCACGATATCGGGCGCGGAATCGATCAGGGTTCCATCCAGATCGAACAGGATCGCAGGGGCTTGGCTGGACACGGCTTGCAACACTCCGCAAGAATTGGCAATGAACCGAAACACGCCTTGACTTGGCGCACCCTGCCGACGCATGGCAGGGTACATCGTCCCGCAGCGCAAGGCGGGTATCAATGGCTCTATACCAACCGATTGACGGAAGTCCATGACGTCTCATCCCGTTGCCGCGATCGTGCTAGCCGCAGGCATGGGCACGCGCATGCGTTCTGCCCTGCCCAAGGTGATGCATCCGATAGCCGGAAAGCCCATGCTGGGCCATGTGCTGGCCGCCGCCGAACAGGCCGGTGTCGGGCGCAGGATCGTCGTGGTCGGCCCCGACATGCCATCCGTGGCGAAACTGGCCGCCCCCGCCCCGGTGGTGCAGCAGACCGACCGGCTGGGCACCGCGCATGCGGTATCCATGGCCGGGGACACGCTGGCCGATTTCCGGCAGGGCACGGTCCTGGTGCTGTTCGGCGATACGCCACTGATCCGGGCCGAAACCCTGGCCGCCATGGTGGCTGCGCGCGAAGCGGGCGCGACGATTGTCGTGCTGGGCTTCGAAGCCGCCGACCCGACCGGCTATGGCCGGCTAATCCGCGAGGCCTCCGGCCGGCTGGCCCGCATCGTGGAGCACAAGGATGCGAGCGAGGGCGAGCGCACCGTGACCCTATGCAATGCCGGGGTCATGGCCTTCGACGCGGCGCGGCTCTGGGACATTGTGGCGCGCATTGGTAATGCCAATGCCAAGGGCGAATATTACCTGACCGACGCCGTCGACCTGGCCGTGTCGGACGGGGCGCAATGCGCCATCGTCACCGCTTCGGAGGAAGAGGTGATGGGCGTCAACACCCGGCTGGAACTCTCAAAGGCCGAAACGATCTGGCAGCGCCGGCGGCGCGAGCGCGCCATGCTGGAAGGGGCCACCCTGACCGATCCCGCCAGCGTGTTCTTCGCCGCCGATACCGTTCTGGGCCAGGATGTGTCCATCGGCCCGAATGTGGTTTTCGGCCCCGGCGTGACCATTGAAGACGATGTGGAAATCCGTGCCTTCTGCCATATCGAAGGGGCGCTGGTGCGATCCGGCGCGCAGATCGGCCCCTTCGCCAGGCTGCGCCCCGGCACGGATATCGCCGGTGGCGTGCGCATCGGCAATTTCGTCGAGGTGAAGAATGCCCATTTCGGCCCTGGCGCCAAGGCCAATCATCTGGCCTATATCGGTGATGCCGATGTCGGCGCCGGGGCCAATATCGGCGCGGGCGTGATCACCTGCAATTACGATGGCTATCTGAAGCACCGCACCGAAATCGGGGCGGATGCCTTCATCGGCTCCAACTCCGCCCTGGTCGCCCCGGTCACGGTCGGCGCGGGCGCCATTGTGGCGGCGGGTTCGGCCATCGGCGGGGAGATTCCGGCCGACGCGCTGGCCCTGACCCGGGCGGAGCGGATCGTGAAACCAGGCAAGGCCAAAACCATGCGCGCGCTCAAGGTCGCCGAAAAAGCCGCCCGCAAGGCGGCGAAGGAGTAACAGGGCACATCATGTGTGGAATTATCGGCATTATCGGCAAGCGTGACGTTGCCCCCTTGATCCTGGACGCGCTGAAGCGACTGGAATATCGCGGCTATGACAGCGCGGGGATCGCCAGCGTCATCAACGGATCGCTGGATAGGCGCCGTGCGGAAGGCAAGCTCGCCAATCTGGAAGCGGTGCTGGGCGCCCATCCCCTGGAGGGCCGGACCGGCATCGGCCATACCCGCTGGGCCACCCATGGTGTGCCGTCGGAAAACAATGCCCATCCGCATATGACCGGCCGGGTCGCCATCGTCCATAACGGCATCATCGAGAATTATCTGGATCTCAGGGCCGAGCTGGAAGGCACCGGCGTGGTCTATGAAAGCCAGACCGATACCGAGGTCGTGGCCCATCTGATCAGCCATGAAATGGCCGGCGGGCTGTCACCGGAACAGGCCGTCGCCAAGGTTCTGCCCAAGCTGGAGGGTGCGTTTGCCTTCGTCATGGCTTTCGCCGGCCGCCCGGACCTGCTGATCGGGGCCAGGCGCGGCTCGCCGCTGGCCATCGGCTATGGCGAGGGGGAGATGTATTTCGGCTCCGACGCGCTGGCCATGGCCTCGCTCACCCGGCGCATCTGTTATCTGGAAGAAGGCGACTGGGCCATCCTGTCCCCGCAGGGCGCGCAGTTGTTCGACACCGACGGTAATGGGATAGAGCGGCCCGTCGTGGAAAGCGCCGCATCGGCCGCCCGCATCAGCCGGGGCAATTTCCCGCATTTCATGTTGAAGGAAATCTATGAGCAGCCGGGCGTGATCGGCGACACGCTGGCCACCGTGCTGAACCCGGCGGAACAGACGATCACGCTGAAGGACCTGCCCATCGATCTGGCGGCGGTGGAAAAGATCACCCTGTCGGCCTGCGGCACCGCCTTCTATGCCGGCATGGTGGCGAAATACTGGTTCGAACAGCTGGCCGGCGTGCCGGTGGAAACCGATATCGCGTCGGAGCTGCGCTATCGCGACCCGCCGCTTCCGGCCCAGGGCGGGCTTGGCCTGTTCATTTCCCAATCCGGCGAGACGATGGATACGCTGGAAGCCCTGCGGCTGTTGAAGAGGCGCGGGCAGAAGGTCTTGTCCATCGTCAACGTGCCGGGTTCGACCATCGCGCGCGAAAGCCATGCCGTGCTGCCGACGCTGGCCGGGCCGGAAATCGGTGTGGCATCGACCAAGGCCTTCACCACGCAGCTGACCGCGCTGGCCTGCCTTGCCATCGCCATGGCGAAGGCCAAGGGCAGGCTGGACCGCAAGCGTGAGGCGGCGCTCGCCTCCGCCCTGATCGAAGTGCCCGGCCGCGCGGTGGAGGTGCTGAACAATGATGACAAACTGGCGGAGATAGCGGCGGAAATCGCCAAGGCCCGCGATGTGCTCTATCTCGGGCGCGGCATCTCCTACCCCATCGCGCTGGAAGGCGCGCTGAAGCTGAAGGAGATCAGCTATATCCATGCCGAAGGCTATGCGGCGGGCGAGATGAAGCACGGCCCCATCGCGCTGATCGATTCCAGCGTGCCGATCATCGTGATCGCGCCGTCGGATAATCTGTTCGAAAAGACTGCCAGCAATGTGCAGGAAGCGGTGGCGCGCGGCGGCAAGGTGATCTTCCTGTCGGACGCGCCGGGGATCAAGCGCATCTCGGCCATGACGCAGCCTTTCGCCACGGTGGAACTGCCCAAGGTGGACAGTCTGGTGGCGCCGATCCTGTATGCCATTCCGGTGCAGTTGCTGGCCTATCACACCGCCGTCCTGAAGGGCACGGATGTGGACCAGCCGCGCAATCTGGCGAAATCGGTGACGGTGGAGTAGCACCCGCAAGCAGGTGCGAAGCACCTCGGATTTGCGGGTGGTGGAAAAGCCCCGCAAGCAGGTGCGAAGCACCTCGGATTTGCGGGTGGTGGAAAAGCCCCGCAAGCAAGGCCGTACCCGGCAAGCGGACGCGTCAGCGTCCCGGATTTGCCGGGCAGGTCTATATCCCGCCGGATTTGCGCGCGACATTCCTGATGTTGTCATTCCGGGCGAGCATCCATGATGCGAGACCCGGAATCCCGAGCCGGGGAAATATCCCGGCTCTTTCGCTGCGCTCAGGCCGGGATGACAAAAAAATCGGGACCTGGAACTTAGCCGCCGTATTTGCGCGATTATAGCCCTCGCCCCCGGTTCGGGGGAGAGGGTTGGGTGAGGGGGCTGCTTGCGCGGGGCGAAATGAACCCTCACCCGGCTCGGCCCTGATGGCCTCGCCACCCTCTCTCCGCCAAGCAGGAGAGGGTTATAGTTTGAACTGCACCCCCACCAACGCTTTCCGCTCCAAGCCCACTTTGCGGACGATGCCCGCGACCTTGGCGAACTGGTCGGAAAGCGGATTGGTCCGGCGCCAGACCATGCCGATGGTGCGCGTCGGGCGCGGTTCGGGCAGGCGGGCCAAAGCGACATCGGCCGAGCGGGTTTCGATCTCCACCGCCATTTCTGGAATCAGTGTGACGCCGATCCCTGCCCCCACCATCTGCACCAGGGTCGACAGCGAGCTTCCTTCCATCAGATCGCGGGGGGTGACACTGCCCATACTGCAATAGGACAGGGCCTGTTCGCGGAAACAATGCCCCTCCTCCAGCAGCAAGAGGCGCATTTCCTTCAGCTTGTCCGGCTTGGGCACGGGCTTGTCGGCGTCCGCCGCCGCGCGGGCCAGCAGGAATTCCTCCTCGAACAGGGGAACCTCGCGCAGCATGGGTTCGGAAATCGGCAGGGCCACAATGGCGGTGTCCAGCCGCCCCTCCATCAGGGCCGTGATCAGCTTGGCCGTCACCGCCTCGCGCGGGCGCAGATCCAGCCCGGGATAGTGGGAGGCCAGCGCCTTGATCACCGATGGCAGCAGATAGGGCGCCACGGTCGGAATCACGCCGATGCGCAATTCGCCCATCAAGGGCCCGCGGGAGGCCCGGGCAAGCTCCCCCAACTCGTCCACCGCCTGCAAAATCTCCTGCGCGCGCTCGGCGAATTCCTTGCCCAGGCTGGTCAGATGGATGCGCCGCGCCCCGCGCTCCACCAAGGGCGCGCCGATCAACGCCTCCAACTCCTTGATCTGGACCGAAAGCGCGGGCTGGGTCACCGCGCACTCCTCCGCCGCGCGGCCGAAATGGCCGTGCCGCGACAGCGCCTCGAAATAACGCAGATGTTTCATGGAGGGGCTTATCATTAGATAATCCTATCGAACTAGTTAGAAAATGCAATTATCTTTTATGGAACCATCTTGGTACCCTCTTCCTGCGGTGGATGACGTTCCAATACTCACACCACCTGACATAGGCAGATGCGCTCCATTCGGCGCGCTCGCTCGACAAGGCAGCTATCGGAGGGAACCATGAGTGCTACTGACATCAAGACGGCGGGGAAATGCCCGGTCATGCATGGTGGCAACACCGCGACGGGAAGTTCGGTCACGCAGTGGTGGCCGAATGCGCTGAACCTGGACATTCTGCACCAGCATGACAGCAAGACCAATCCGCTGGGCAAGGATTTCGACTATCGCAAGGCCGTGAAATCCCTGGATTTCGACGCGCTGAAAAAAGACATGCATGCCCTGATGACGGACAGCCAGGATTGGTGGCCGGCCGATTGGGGCCATTATGGCGGGTTGATGATCCGCCTGTCCTGGCATGCCGCGGGCTCCTATCGGCTGGCGGATGGGCGCGGCGGCGGCGGTACCGGCAATCAGCGCTTTGCGCCGCTGAATTCCTGGCCGGACAATGTCAGCCTGGACAAGGCGCGCCGCCTGCTCTGGCCGATCAAGAAGAAATACGGCAATGCCGTGAGCTGGGCTGATCTGATCGTGCTGGCCGGCACCATCGCCTATGAAAACATGGGGCTGAAGACCTTCGGCTTCGGCTTCGGGCGCGAGGATATCTGGCATCCCGAGAAGGACGTGTATTGGGGCGCGGAAAAGGAATGGCTGGCCCCCAGCGATGGCCGCTACGGCAATGTCGACGAGCCCGCGACCATGGAAAACCCGCTGGCCGCCGTGCAGATGGGCCTGATCTATGTGAATCCGGAAGGCGTGAACGGCAAGCCGGACCCGCTGAAGACCGCCGCCCAGGTGCGCGAAACCTTCGCCCGCATGGCCATGGATGACGAGGAAACCGTGGCCCTGACCGCCGGCGGTCATACGGTCGGCAAGGCCCATGGCAATGGCGATGCCTCCAAACTCGGCCCCGCGCCGGAAGGTGCGGATGTCGAAGACCAGGGCATGGGTTGGCACAACCCGAACCAGACGGGCAAGGGCCGCTATACCGTGACCAGCGGCATCGAAGGTGCCTGGACCACGCATCCGACCCGATGGGACAACGGCTATTTCGAAATGCTGTTCAACCATGAATGGGAGCTTCGCAAGAGCCCGGCCGGCGCCTGGCAGTGGGAACCGGTCAATATCAAGGAAGAAGACAAGCCGGTCGATGTGGAAGACCCGTCCATCCGCTACAACCCGATGATGACCGACGCCGATATGGCGATGATCAAGGACCCGATCTATCGCCAGATTTCAGAGCGGTTCCGCAAGGATCCGGCCTATTTCTCCGAGGTGTTCGCCCGGGCCTGGTTCAAGCTGACCCATCGCGATATGGGGCCGAAGGTGCGCTATGTCGGCCCGGATGTTCCGGCCGAGGATCTGATCTGGCAGGACCCGGTTCCGGTGGGTGCCACGGGTTATGACGTGGCGGCGGTAAAGGCCAGCATCGCTGCTTCCGGCCTGTCCATCGCCGATATGGTGACGACGGCCTGGGACAGCGCGCGGACCTATCGCGGTTCGGATATGCGCGGCGGCGCCAATGGTGCGCGCATCCGCCTTGCCCCGCAGAAGGATTGGGAAGGCAACGAGCCCGCCCGTCTGGCCCGTGTCCTGTCCGTCCTGGAACCGATCGCCAAGGCCAGCGGGGCCAGCCTGGCCGATGTCATCGTGCTGGCCGGCAATCTGGGGGTGGAGCAGGCGGCGAAGGCAGCCGGTGTTGCCGTCACCGTGCCGTTCGCACCGGGCCGGGGCGATGCGACGGATGAGCAGACCGATGCGGCCTCCTTCTCCGTACTGGAACCGATCCATGACGGCTATCGCAACTGGCTGAAGAAGGATTATGCGGTGCAGCCGGAAGAGCTGCTGCTCGACCGCAGCCAGCTGATGGGCCTGACGGCACCGGAAATGACCGTTCTGGTCGGCGGCATGCGCGTCATCGGCACCAACCATGCCGGCACGAAGCATGGCGTCTTCACGGACCGGGTCGGGGCGCTGACCACCGACTTCTTCGTGAACCTGACCGACATGGCCAATAGCTGGCATCCGGTCAGCAAGCATCTGTATGAAATCCGCGACCGCAAGACGGGCCAGACGAAATGGACCGCCACGCGGGTGGATCTGGTCTTCGGCTCGAACTCCATCCTGCGGGCCTATGCCGAGGTGTATGCCCAGGACGACGCCAAGGAGACCTTCGTGAAGGACTTCGTCGCCGCCTGGACCAAGGTGATGAATGCCGACCGGTTCGACCTGATCGACTGATCGGCTGCCGCCACGGCGTGACGGCTGTTCCCGCCCCCGCATGGCCGAAAGGTCGTGCGGGGGTTTTTCTACTCTTTCCCCTTGCCAGACGGCACGGAAGGATGAAGACTGCCATCCATGATCACGCTGAAGAAATCCGTCCAGCATACCCGACGCCAGCGCGGCAAAGCCGCGCGGGGTGCGGGCGAGCGTGTGCGTGAACCAAGGATGTCGCAAGACTGATCCTCACTTCCGCCGGACGACGTCGAACCACCCCGCCCACCGCAAGGTCGGCGGGTTTTTCATTGCCTGAAAAAAGGGAACAGCCGAAATGACGCCGTCAGAGCTTTCATTGCGTCAGGCAGCCCCTGCGGATGCCGCGCTGCTGCGTGCCATCACGCGGGCGGCCTATGCGCGCTGGGTGCCGGTGATCGGGCGCGAACCCCTGCCAATGCAGGCGGATTATCGGCAGGCCCTGATCCATCACCGGATTGATCTGATCGAGGGTGAAGGCGAAGCGGTGGGGCTGATCGAAACCAGGATCGAGCCGGATCACCTCTGGATCGAAAATCTGGCCGTGCTGCCGGCCTGGCAGGGCCAGGGCCTCGGCCGCCACCTGCTCGACCACGCGCAGGAGCTGGCGCGCCAGGCAGGGCTCCCCAGGCTGCAGCTGCTCACCAACGCCGCTTTCGAGGACAATATCGCCTTCTATCGCCGTCGCGGCTTCACCGTCACGCGCACCGAACCCTTTCTCAACGGCCTGACGGTCTACATGGAATGGGAACCAGCGCCATGCGCCTAACCCGGAAAAGCCAAAACCGTACGAGACGTCTCGTACGGTTTTGGGTCAGTCCGTCGTATGAAGCGGGCGCCCGTCACGCCATCCAGAAGGACTTGGCCGCTTCGCGTTCCGCCGTCATCGGATCAATGCCCATATCCTCCAGCTCGCGTAAGCTCAGCTTCGCCAGCTGGCGCCGCGTGGTCCAGCGGCGATGCCACAGGGCAAGCATCTCGCCCAGGCCGCGCCCGGTACCGAACCGGGCCTGCACAAGGCCCGACCTGCGCGCACAAACCGTACCGAACTGCATCTGGTTCATCTGTTCCATGATCCGCTCCTTCGCGGCCCAACGGGCCATCCTTCGTCGTCCTGGGCAGAAGATGGTCTATTGCACTTGTCCCCACAACCGCGTAATTCTGAATAAATCAATTAGGAAAACTGAGTCATGCCGGATCGTCGCGACCTGCCCCCGCTGAATGCGCTGAAGGCTTTTGAAGCCGCCGCCCGTCATGGCGGCTTCGTGGAAGCCTCCCGTGAATTATCGGTCACACCCTCGGCCGTGAGCCAGCAGGTGAAGCAGTTGGAAACCTGGCTGGGCCGTACGCTGTTCGAACGCCTCCCGCGCGGTCTGCAACTGACCGATGCCGGGCGCAGCTATCTGCCCGCCCTGTCGGAAAGCCTGGCCCGCATCGAATCGGCAACGCGCGAGGTGATGCGCGGGGATGGCAGCCAGATCCTGACCATCAGCGTGCCGCCCTCCTTCGCGGCGCAGTGGCTGGTGTCACGCCTCTATCGCTTCCAGGATGCCCATCCGGAAATCGATATCCGCCTGTCAGCCACCAACCGTCTGGTCGATCTGGAACGCGAAGGCATCGATCTATGCGTGCGCCACGGTCTGGGCCTTTATCCCGACGTGATCAAGGAAAGGCTGATGGGCGAAACGATCATGCCCGTCTGCAGCCCGGCCCTGATCCAGGGGCCAAACCCGCTGCGGGAGCTGGCCGATGTGAAACGCCATACCCTGCTGCATGACGAGCATGTCGGGCTGGAAGTGACCTGGTCCAGCTGGCTGCAGGCCGCCGGGGCCGATACGCTGGGGATCGATGGCACGCGCGGGCCGCTTTATTCCGATTTCCACCTGACCGTGCGGGCGGCCATTGCCGGGCGCGGCATCATCATCGGCCGAACCCGGCTGGTGGAGGAGGAAATGGAATCGGGCCTGCTGGTCGCGCCCTTCGCCTTTGGCCTGCTGTCGCCGTTATCCTATTGGTTCGTGCATCTGCCGGGTGCCCTGGAAAAGCCGAAGGTCGCGCGCTTCCGGGACTGGTTGATGGAGGAGGCACGCAGCCGCGACGACGCGGGCAATCCGGCAGCCTGATCGCGCCTAGGATTGCGCGGCCTTGCCGCCGGCCGCCGGCTCGGCCACGACGGCATTGGCGGCGGCCTCGGCCCGTCTTTCTTCGAATTTGCGCACGGCCGCATTGATCTGACCGGCCATCTGAGCCCCATCCGCACTGGGATTGAAGCCGAGCAGGATGGCATGGGACAGCGGCTCCAGAAGTTCGACATCCTGCGGGGATAGTTCACTGTCGCCGTCGGCCAGCTGTTCGCCGACGCCGATCAGGGTCCCGCACAGCTCCGCCACATGGCCATATTGCGTATCTTCCAGGCGATCCTGCACATCGCGCCCGGTGGCCAGCAGCCGATCCAGATATTGCACGGTTTCGGCATCGCGAATGCCGGCCCGCAGCTTCGGCAGGACAAGCCCGGTCAGGAAGCAGATCTGGAAGGCGTTGCGCTTCAGCTTCTGATCATTGATCTGCGACTGCGCGGCCTGGATCATCGCCTTGACCGTGTCGGTCGACAACACCTGCCCCTGCGCCTTGGCCTTCAGTGTATTGGGCACATCGATCGCCCGGATTTCCGATCCCCGCCCGGCATCCTTGCGGCGGTCCGGTCCGATATAATCACTGGTCACCACAAAGGGTTTGCGGTGAATGGCCAAGGTATTGATGCGCTCGATGATCTGGCCCGGCGACAGCGGCTTGGCCAGCATGTCGTCGCATCCGGCATCCACCATCGCCTTGACCAGGGCCTGATTCGGGTCCCACAGCGTGACGATGATGTTCAGGAACGGGTTGATGCCCAGCCGGTTATAGCGCAACCCTTTCAGCAGGGCCGCCACCTCCCGCCCGTCGCCATCCATGCGCGCATCCACGATCAGCACATCGGGCAGGCCACGCCGCAACGCCTCGCGGATGCCTTCAATCCGGTCGAAATCCACCACCCGCTTATAGCCTTCGCGATGCAAGGCGGTACGGATGGACTGGCGCAGCCCGCTCTGCGGTTCGCCAAACAGGATATCCACCTGTTCCCTGGTTTTGGGATTGGCCAGCGACATGACCCGGCGTCGCCCCTCTCTACAGTTCCCCTGACCGATCGATCCCCAATCCGCACCGGTCCGTCCGCCACCATAACCGCGTTCCCCCGGCCGAAGCAATCGGCCCGGCAGCGGAATATTTCAATCCTGGATAGAGAAAACGCTGGGGGATCGACAGCCCGGCCCGTCTTTGCCAGACTGCCGCCATCGGAAAAAAGGGTGAAAGATGCGCATAACGGTGATCGGTGCAGGCATATTGGGGGTCACCAGCGCATGGTATCTGGCCAGCGAAGGCCATGAGGTGACCGTGCTGGACCGTGCCGGCGAGGTGGCGGGAGAAACCAGCCACGCCAATGCCGGCCTTGTGGTGGCCAGCACATCCGGGTCCTGGGCCAGCCCGCAGGCAATCCGCATTCTGGCCGGCAGCCTGTTCAAGGAGCATCCGGCCTTCGGCCTGCGCCTGGACAGCGATCCGCATTTCTGGCTCTGGGGGCTGGAATTCCTGCGCAACTGCACCTGGGCGCGCAATCGCCGCAACGCCCATGCCAAGCTGATGCTGGCGATGTACAGCCGCGACCAAATCCTGGAGCTGGAGCGGGAACTGGGCCTGGCCTACCACCGCAGCACGGCCGGCGCGCTTTACCTGCATCGCGAAGAAGCCGCGCTGGATAGCCATGCCGCCGGGATCGAGCGCCTGTCGGAGCTGGGCATTAGCCTGAAGCGCCTGAGCCGCGACCAGCTGGCCGCGGCGGAACCGGCCCTGGGTCCCGCGGCGCTGCAAAGCCTTGTCGGGGCCGTGCAGGCCCCGGCCGATTTCTCCGGCGACTGCCGTCTTTTTACACAGCAACTGGCGGAGGCGGCCTCGACCCGCTACGGCGCGGCCTTCCGTCTGGGCGAAACCGTGACCGGGCTGGAGATCGAGGCGGGCCGGGTGCGCGCGGTAACGACTGGGACCGGGCCGGTGCCCTGCGACGCCGTGGTGGTCGCCATGGGGCCGGAAACGCCCAATCTGCTGCGCCGGATCGGCGCGCGTGTCCCGATCTATCCGGTGAAGGGCTATTCGCTGACCTACCCGCTCGCCGAGGCGGGGTTGGCCCCCGTCACCTGCGGCATTGACGAGCATTATTTCGCCTCCTACTCCCGGTTTGGCGATGCGCTGCGCATCACGGCCAGGGCGGAGTTTTCAGGCTTTGACCGCTCGGCGCACCCCCGCGCATTCCAGCGCCTGCGCGCCATCTGTGACGAGCTGTTCCCCAAGGCCGCGAATTACGATGCCCCGCGCGAATGGGTCTGCCTGCGCCCGCTCACGCCCGGCGGCTTTCCCATCATCGGCCGGGTTCGCTCCGCCCCGCAGAATCTATGGGTGAATGCCGGGCATGGCTCGCTGGGCTGGACCATGGGGGCGGGATCGGCCCGCATCCTGGCTGATCTGATGGCCGGACGCCGCCCGGCCATCGATCCTGCGGGACTGCTCGGCTGATCGAAGGGCCCCTGCTCTTCCGTCGACCGGCTGCCGGGACGGATGCTACACTGGCATGGCGCCGCTAGAAGCAGAATGGATCCCACACCAATGCAACTGCCACAACACGCGTTCACTCTGACCGATTGGGATTCCATACCGGCGACGGAGCATCCGGGGGAGACGGGCATGGCCTATTGGCGGACCCTGGCAATGGGGGACATCCGTCTTCGACAGGTGGAATACACGCCCGGTTACCTCGCGGACCATTGGTGCGACAAAGGGCACATCCTCTATGTGCTGGAAGGCGAACTCGTGACGGAGTTGCGTGACGGAAGACGCTTCGTGCTCACCGCCGGCACAAGCTATCATGTCTCGGATTTTGGCGATCCGTCCCATCGTTCCTCTACCCGGACCGGCGCCAAGCTGTTCATAGTCGATTGAGGGATGCTCCGTCAGGAGCACGCCGATGGTCCGTGCTTTTGAAAAGCCCAGGCCACCATTGGCGCTTGTCCGAAACGGATGACTGTCAGCCGGCCTTTTCGCGCTGGGCTGCGATCATCGCGCGCAGCTGGTCGGCATTGACGGCCCCGGGAGCGGGCGTATCGCCTACCAGGAAGAAGGGCGTCCCGCTGATGCCCATGCGCTGGGCCAGGGCATGGTTTCCGGCCAGATAGGCGCTGACCTCGTCGGAGGCCATGGCCTGCCGGACCTGACCCAGATCCAGGCCCAGCCCCGCCACGGTCTGGAATATCTTATCCTCGGTCAGGCGCCCGCGCTCCGCCATGATGGTCTGGTGAAACCCCATATAGGCCTCGGGCCTGATCCGGTGCACGGCAACGGCGGCCCGCGCCGCGACCTCGCTCATCGGCCCCAGGATCGGCCATTCCTTCCAGATCACCCGCACCTTCTGATCGGAATCGAGAACCGCCATCACATCCGGCAGCACCCGCTTGCAATAGCCGCATTGGTAGTCAAAGAACTCCACGATGGTCACATCGGCATCCTGCGGTCCGACGGATGGGCTGAAGGGGCTGGCCTGCAAATCGGATACCAGGGATGCGATCGCTTCCTTCTGCTTGGCTTCCGCCTCCGCCTCCTGCCGGGCCTGCATGGTCTGCAGCGCCTCCACGATCACTTCGGGATGGTCCAGGATGTACTGGCGGACCAGCCCCTCGATCTCCGTCTTCTGGGTGGGGTTCAACCCGTCTTCGGCACGGGCAGGCGACGGGGCAGCAATGCCCGACAGCATCAGCGCGGCAACTGCGAACAGCCCGGCGCGGGCGGCGATCATCAAAGACATCGAACTATTTTTCCTTGTGCGGGCGGATAGGGGCGCAGCCTGCCGCAGGGGCGGGTCGCAAGGCAAGCGATCTCACGAAAAGCTGAAATCAGCCATCCTCTTCCGGCGGGGTGGTCTGCAATGTGATGTCCTCCGCCCGCAGCCAGCCCGGCGACGCATTGGGCAGGGTGTTCATCGCCCGCTCCGCCTCGCGCTTGGCCATCGACAGATCGCCATCGCGCAGCGCCCCTTCGGCCTGGGACAGGGCTGCATTGCCGATATCGCCCTGGCGCGCATAGGCCCCCGCCAGCGTGCGCCAGGCGGTGGTGAACCAGGGTTCGTAGCGCACCGCCTCGCGCAGATGGCGGATCATCTCGTCATCCATGGTGGGATCGTCGATTTCCAGCATCGTCTGGCCCAGCCGCGCATGGATCAGGGCCGCCCAGGGCAAAATCTCCACCGCCTTGCGGTAAGCGGCGATGGCCTCGCGCATGCGCCCCGCATCGCGCAGGATTTCCCCGCGCATTTCCAGAAAGAAGCCGTCCTGCGGTTCCTGGGCGATCAGCCCGTCGATCAGCACCAGGGCCTCATCCACCCGATGCAGGCGCATCAGCGCCACCGCGCGGGCATAGCGGTCGGGCATGGCCTTGCTGTCGGGTGAATAGCGCTGCAGCACGGTTTCCGGCGCCAGCAGATAGCCGTCAAGCTTGGCATGCATGCGCGCATGGGCGGCAATCAGCAGCGGATCGGGCTTGATATTGCTATAGGGCGACTGGTCCGCATGGTTGCGCACGAAGGCCAGTCGATCTTCGGTCAGGGGATGCGTGCGGGCATAGGCATCGGTATCGGCGCTGTAGAGCCTGCCCTGCGCCTGCAGCTTCTGGAAGAATTCGGCCATGCCGCGGGTGGAAATCCGCGCCTCGTCCATGAAGCCTACGCCGGCCTGATCGGCCGATTGTTCCATGCCCCGACTATAGGCCAGGAACTGGCGGGTGGCGATCTGGCTGCCCGCCGCAGTGGCCGCCACCGCCGCATCGGCCCGGCCGGAGGCGATGGCTAGCGGCAGGCCCAGCAGCATGGAGGCGATCTGCGTCGCGCGCGCCTTGGCCAGATTGTCGCGCATGGCGATCAGATGGCCGCCGGTGATATGACCGATTTCATGCGCCAGCACGCCCTGGACCTGGGTCGGATCATCGGCGGCGCGCAGAAGACCGGTATTCATGAAAATGCGCTGACCACCGGACACGAAGGCGTTCAGCACCGGGCTTTCGATCAGCACGATGCGCACGAAGCTGGCATTCAGCCCGGCCACATCGAACAGGGGCTTGACGTAGAGCCTGATGGTGTTTTCGATTTCCGTGTCCCGAACGAAACGGATATCCTGCCCCGCCGCACGGGGTTCCCCGGCCGGCAGCACCAGCAAGGCGCAAAGCCCGAATAGAAACGCCGCCCAATTCCAGCCGGGTTTTTGCGGTAGCCGGTCAGGCCCTGCGTCGTCGCGTGATGAAAGAAGCTGTGAAGTCATGATCCGAACCTTAAATCGAAGCACCCCCTCAGGTCCATGTGGCAACGCGCCTGTGCGCGCCTATTTGATGGGCGCTGCCCTGCTGGCCCTGAGTGCCTGCGCGGATGAAACCGGCCCGCGCCCGGGCGAGATTGGATTCGTGCCTGGATTTTATGGCGCGATTGCGGCTGACGAGCCCAATGCCGTGCTGGTCGCACGCGATGCGTTGACCGCCGGGGGTTCCGCCGCCGACGGGGCGGTCGCACTGGCTTTCGCACTGACGGTCAGCTATCCGGCCGGCGCCTCGCTCGGATCGTCGGGCGTCTGTGTCGTGCATGATCCCGGCACCGGCATCACCGAAGCGCTGGATTTCATCGCGCCCGCCGGCCAGGGTGCCGATTCGCCGCGGGGCGACCGCCCGGCCGCCCTGCCCGGCCTACCACGCGGCATGGCCGCCCTGCATGCCCGCTATGGCCGAATCGCCTGGGGTCAGCTGGTCACCCCTGCGGAACGCATGGCACGTTTCGGCCATCCGATGAGCCGGGCGCTGAACACCAAGCTGGCAGCGGCCGCCGGCCCGCTTTTCGCCGATCCTGGCATGCGCGCCAGTTTCTCGACCGGCGGGGCGGGGACGGAGCTGATTCCCGAAGGTCGCCAGCTCAGCCAGCCCGATCTGGGCAGCGTTCTGGGTCGAATCCGGCTGGAAGGTGCCGGCTCGGTCTATGTCGGGCCGATGTCGAACCGGCTGATCGATGCCTATAACGCGGCAGGCGGGGCGATCTCACCCAGCGCCTGGCGCGGCTTCGTGGCCCATTGGCGCCGCACCGTCAGCGTTGCGATCGGCAATGATCTGCTGCATGTCCCACCGCCGCCGGCCGGCGGCGGAGTCACCCTGGCGCAGCTCTGGGCCCTGTCCGGCGACATCGCGGGCGGGAACGAGATGGCCCCGCGCCTGCACGCCTTTGCCGAACTGTCGCGCCGGGTGATTGCCGCCCGCGCCTCCTGGCTTGGCCAGGGCATGGAGGAGGCGGCGGCCAGCGCGCTGGTCTCGCCTGCCAATCTGGCGACCATCGCCCGTGGCGACGCCCTGGCGGGCTATGCCGGTTCGCCCGATACCGGTGCGGGCACGGGCTTTACCGTGGTCGATCGCAATGGCATGGCGGTCGCCTGCAGCCTTACCAATTACAACCCCTTCGGCACCGGCCGTATCGCGCCCGGCACCGGCGTGACCCCGGCCGCGGCACCGGGCAAGGGGCCGGGTCGCGATGCCTCCGCACTGACCGCCGGCATAGTCTCCAACGCCAATAATCTGGTGTTCCGCTTCGCCATCGCCGGTGGCGAAGGCGCGGCATCGGCCGTGGCGGCAGCCGAAGTGCTGGACGGCGCCTATCGCCGGGGCCAGGGGCTCCAGACCGCCATCGCCGCGCCGCGCGCCTATCATCCCGGCGTGCCGAATATCCTGGCGCTGGAGCCGGCGGCGGGCGAGGCCGTGGCCCAATCCCTGCGCGGCATGGGCGATCAGGTGCAGATCATCCCCGGGCTGGGCAGGGTCCAGGCCGTCTGGTGCCCTAGCGGCCTGCCGATCAAGGATGAGCAGCTGGCCTGTGACGCGGCGCATGACCCGCGCGGGCATGGACTGTCTTCCATCTTCCGGCAGCAGTAGAGCATGCTCTAATCATGGCCCTGAAAACGGCCGGGCGGGGCATCATTCCGCCCTTCATCGTGATGGAGGTGCTGCGCCGCGCCACCCAGCTGGAGCAGGCAGGCGGTGACGTGCGCCATCTGGAGGTGGGCCAGCCTTCCACCGGCGCCCCGCGCGGCGTGATCGAGGCGGCCAAGCGCGCCCTGGATACCGACCGGCTTGGCTATACGGAGGCGCTGGGCATCCGCCCCCTGCGCGAGGCGATCGCCCGGCATTATGCTGACCGCTATGGGCTGGCGCTCCGCCCCGAGCGGATCGTGGTGACGACGGGATCATCGGGCGGCTTCTTGCTGTCCTTCCTGGCTGCGTTCGATCCGGGGGACCGGGTGGCGCTCGCCGCCCCCGGCTATCCCTGCTACCGCCATATCCTGACCGGGCTGGGGATCGAACCCGTGCTGCTGGAAACCGGCCCGGCGGAACGCTATCAGCCGACCATTGCCCTGCTGGAAAGGGCGGAGCGGGAGGGCGGCAGGCTCGACGGGTTGATCCTGGCCAGCCCATCCAACCCGACCGGCACCATGGTCACGCCGCGGGAACTGAAAGAGCTGGCGGATTATTGCCATCGGCGTGGCATCCGCCTGATCTCCGACGAAATCTATCATGGCATCGGCTATGGCACGGTCGAGGAGGCGAGCGCCGCCGCTTTCAGCGACAGCGCGGTGGTGATCAACAGCTTTTCCAAATATTTCTCCATGACCGGCTGGCGGCTGGGCTGGATGGTGGTTCCGGAAGACCTTGCCCGCGCCATCGAATGCCTGGCGCAGAATCTGTTCATCAACGCCCCCACTTTGTCGCAGATCGCAGGCGTCGCCGCCTTCGACTGCCGGGAGGAGCTGGACGGCCATGTCGCGAACTATGCCCGCTCGCGCGCCCATCTGATGCAGGCCCTGCCGGCTGCCGGGATCGGCGATTTCCTGGCGCCGGATGGGGCCTTCTACATCTATGCCGATATTGCCAGGCTGACCAATGACAGCCACGCCTTCTGCACGGCGCTCTTGGAGGAAACAGGTGTCGCCTGCACGCCCGGCGTGGATTTCGACGCGGCGCGCGGCGCCCATACGATGCGCTTTTCCTTCGCCCGCAAGCCCCAGGAGATTGCGGAGGCGGCGGACAGGCTGGCGACATGGCTGAAAAACAGGGGGCATTGACGCTATGGACATACCGGTGATCGACGTATCGGCACTGCGCGGGGGCGACAGCGCCGCGATGGACGCAGCGGCCAGGGAGCTGGGCCGGGCCTGCCGCGAGGTGGGGTTTTTCTACGCCGCCAACCACGGCATTCCCGACAGCGCGCGGGAAGCGGCCTTCGAAGCCGCGCATCGCTTTTTCGCCCTGCCGGTGGCGGAGAAGGGCAAGGCCTCCATCGTCCATTCCATGCATAATCGCGGCTATGTGGAGATGGGGGGCGAACGGCTGGATGAAACCAAGCCGGGCGATCTGAAGGAAGCCTTCAATATCGGCCTCGATCTGGCAGCCGACGATCCCGAAGTGCTGGCGGGCATGCCGTTCCGGGGCGTGAATCTCTGGCCCGAGCTGCCGGGCTTCAAGCCGGCCATGCAGGGCTGGTTCAATGCCTGCTGGGATCTGGGCGTGGCCCTGCACCGGCTGTTCGCGCGCGATCTGGATCTGGCGGAGGATTTCTTCGCCGATAAGTTCGACCGGCCATTGGCTACCTTACGCATCCTGCACTACCCGCCCCATCCGGCGGATGCCGATGCCGCCACGCGCGGGGCGGGCGAACATACCGATTACGGCAATGTCACCCTGCTGATGACCGACGGCACGGCCGGGCTGGAAGTGCGCGACCGGGCGGGTAACTGGATTGCCGCGCCGCATGTGCCGGGCGCCTTCGTCTGCAATATCGGCGATTGTCTGATGCGCTGGTCGAATGATGTCTATGTCTCCACCCCGCATCGGGTGGTGAATTCCAGCGGCAAGGAGCGCTATTCGATGGCCTTCTTCCTGGACCCCAATCCGGAAGCCGATGTCTCCTGCCTGCCCTCCTGCATGGGGCCGGACCGGCCGGCCAAGTATCCGCCGATCTCTGGCGGGGCCTATCTCAAGCAGCGGCTGGATGCGACCTATGATTTCCGGGCGGAGAAGTAGCCCAGCCAGTTGCGGCTTTATCAAAACCGCTGTCATCCCGGCCCGAGCGAAGCGAAAGAGCCGGGATCTTTCGCCGGATGGAGATCCCGGGTCTCGCATCACGGATGCTCGCCCGGGATGACCGGATATGGTGAAAACAACCGTCGTCCTCGGGCTCGACCCGAGGACCTCCCTACACGCGGGCAAAGGTGGTCGGCTCAGGCCCGACCAAGACGGAGCCTATCCAACCCTCGCCCGCTTGGCGGGAGAGGGTGGCGCGGAACGCGCCGGGTGAGGGCCCTTTATGGCAAGGCCCCCTAACCCAACCCTCTCCCCCTGAAGGGGGCGAGGGCTTGTATTCACCCCTATCCCTCCGCCGCGGCGGCCAGGGCTTCGGAGCGGATTTCTTCCGTCAGTTTCAGCCGCAGCGCCGAGAATTCCGGGCTCGCCTTGATCGTGTAGTGACGCGGATGCGGCAGATCGACCGGGGTGATCGATTTGATCCGGCCCGGCCGCGCCGTCATGGTGACGACGCGTGAGGCCATGAAGACCGCCTCTTCAATGTCATGGGTGATGAACAGCACCGTTTTCTGTTCACGCTCCCAGATGCCGAGCAGCAATTCCTGCATCAGCGCCCGGGTCTGGTTGTCGAGCGCGCCGAAGGGTTCATCCAGCAAGAGGATGCGCGGATCATTGGCGAGCGCGCGGGCAATGGCGGTGCGTTGCTGCATGCCGCCCGACAGCTGCTTGGGCCAGTGATTCTCGAAGCCGCGCAGGCCCACCTTGTCGATATAGCTGTCGACGATCTCCCACTTTTCCTTCTCCGCCACGCCTTTTTCGCGCAGGCCGAAGGCGATGTTTTCGCGCACGCTCAGCCAGGGGAACAGGGTGTAGGACTGGAACACCATGCCCCGGTCGACGCCGGGGCCGGTCACGGGCCGGCCTGCCGCGACCACCGTGCCGGTGGTGGGCCGATCCAGCCCGGCCACGATGCGCAGCAGGGTCGATTTGCCGCAGCCCGACGGCCCCAGAATGGTGACGAAATCGTTGCGCGCGATGTTCAGCGTGGTCGGCTGCAGCGCGGTGACCGGCGGGCGGCCATTGACGCCGGGGAAGATGCGGCTGACGCCGCTGATTTCAAGTTCGCTCATGCCAGCCTCCAGGCGAACAGGCGGCGGTTCAGCGCCTTGAAGGCAAAATCGGAAATCAGGCCGATCAGCCCGATCACGATGATGCCGAAAATGATCTGGCCGGTGGCCATCAGCGCCTGGCTGTTGATGATCATATAGCCGATGCCCGACGACGCGCCGATCAGTTCCGCCACGATGACATAGGTCCAGGCCCAGCCGAGCACGAGACGCAGCGTCTCGGCAATATCGGGTGCATTGGCGGGGATCAGCACACGCCGCACGACGCCGGTATTGCCGGCGCCCAGGGTATAGGCCGCCTCCACCAGATCGCGCCGGGTGGCGGCAACACCGACCGCGATCATCAGGATGATCTGGAATACTGAGCCCAGGAAAATCACCATCAGCTTCTGCATTTCCCCGATGCCCGCCCACAGGATCAGGAGCGGCACGAAGGCGGAGGCCGGCAGATAGCGCGCGAAGGAGACGAAGGGCTCCAGCAGCGCCTCGATCGGTTTATAGGCCCCCATGGCGATGCCGACGGGCACCGCGATCAGCGAGGCCAGCACGAAACCGCCGACCACGCGCCAGACCGTCATGCCGATATCGGCAAGGAAGCCCTGCTCCGTCAGCAGATAGACGCCGTCCCGCACCATGGTGATCGGATCGGCCAGGAAGGTGGCGGAGACGAAACCGCCCAGCGTGGCTGCGCCCCAGGCCAGGAAAAACAGGACGAAGAACAGGATGCCGAGTGCGATGCGCGCGCGCCGGCCAATCGGTTCAAGGGGCTGCATCGCCGCTCCTTCCGGGAAGACAGGAAACGGGCGGAACCGGTCACGGCTCCGCCCGCTCTGCAAGACCTTACTGAATGAAGGAGGTATCAACCAGCGTGTCGAGCGCCGGCTTCGCCTTGATGATGCCGATTTCAAGCAGCAGGTCGGCGGCCTTGGCGGAGAAGGTCTTGAATTCCCCCTCGAAGAAGGTCTTGTTCGCCGTGCGGTCCTGCCACTTCAGATAGCTGGCCGATGCGCCGAACTTCTCGCCAGTCTGCTTCACATCCGCGCCCATGATTTCATAGGACTTGGCCTGATCGGCAGCGATCATTTCCAGCGCCTGGAAATAGCTGTTGGCCAGCGCCTTGGCGGCGGCCGGATTGTCGGTCAGGAATTTGGGCGTGCAGCCGAAGGTGTCCATCACGGCCGGATAGTCCAGCGTGGTGGCGATGATCTTGCCCTTTT
>Ga0209066_10001736_pt1 | contig 28092 bp, 24 predicted proteins | sample All_14_2_FD_187198 | JGI IMG/M metagenome (GOLD analysis project Ga0209066, IMG submission 187198) | Freshwater microbial communities in response to fracking from Pennsylvania, USA - Allegheny Zone_MetaG_DW_15 (SPAdes) (version 2) ...
GAAGTTGGGGGCGAGGTCGTCGTAGGCGGCGGAGAGGGCGGGCTCGAGATCTTTGGGGAGTTCCACAAAGCGCGCCAGCATACCGTGCACCAGTTCGCCCTCGGCGGTCTCGAAGAAGCTGGTATATGTGGGCTTTAAGGCGTCGAAGCGGGCAGCCGGGCGGGCGGCCGCCGGCACTATGTCCACCGGGGCCGAGGGCTTGCGCAGGGCCGGCTTGACGGCAGCCGGCTTGCCCTGCTCGTAGTTCTCGAAGACGTCCAGCAGCTTGGTCTCCTTGGCCTCGGTCTTGCGGGCCTTGCGTATGACCAGGTTGTAGAGCTCGTGGCGGGCGCGGGTGCTCACCACGTAGAGCAGGTTCAGGTCCTGCACGTTGCCGTCGGTCTTGCGGTCCTTGTAGACGCGGCCCAGGTTAACGCATTGCTCGGCCGCGGCCTTGGTGACGTGGTAGACGTGTATGTCGCCGTCCTTCTCCTCGAAGTACATGGGGTCGCTGACGCCGTGCTCCTCGTACATCAGGTTTATCACCACCGAGAAGCCCAGGCCCTTGCTCTTGTGGAAGGTCATCACCCGCACGGCGTCTATGTATTCCGGCAGGGCTATGGAGAACAGGGCGGCCTTGTCCTCGTCCTCGCCCGAGGCGTACTCTATGAAAGAGCGCGGGCTGGTGACCCCCTCGGCCTCCAGCGCCGTTACGGCGTCCAGCAGGCGCGACAGGAAGGCGGCCTCGCCGGGGAAATTGTCGAACACCCGCAGGTTGCGGTACACCAGCGAGACCAGCTCGTAGAGCGGCAGGTAGCCCACCTTGCGGAAGGCCTCGTCTAAATATTTATCCCAATAAGCCTTATACTTGGGGTGATTGCGGAAAGCCGAATACAGCAGGGCGTCCTTATCCTCGCGGCGGGCGGCGAATATAAAATCGGTCAGCTCGGCGCGCTTGAGGCCCGTGAGCTTGGTGAATATGTCGCCGGCTATGAATTCGGCGAAGGAGAGGTCGTCGGCGGGCGTCTCAAGGAACTTCAGGTAGCTTACCAGCTCGGCCACGGCCTTGCGCTTGCGGATGTCTAAAGAACTCAGCGACGCCACCGGTATGCCGGCTTCGGTCAGCCATTCCACCACGGGCTCTATGCGCTTGTTCTTACCCACCAGTATGGCTATCTCGCCCAGCGGGTAGCGCTCGCGCGCGCCGTTGACGGCTTCAAGCAGCCATTCTTTCTGGCCCTCGGGGTCGGCCAGGTCTTCCAGCTCCAGCACGCCGGTCTTAACATAGCCGTCCTTAACGCGGCCCGGCTGCACCTGCTGGTCGTAGGTGGTCAGTTCGGTTATGTCCTCGCCTATCAGGCCCGGCACGGCTTTAAGTTTTTCCTTAAAAATCTTATCCACATAGGCCAGCACCTCGCCGTCGGAGCGGTAGTTCACCGGCAGGTTCACAAATTTCAGCTCGTTGCCTAGCGGCGCCAGGTTTATGTTAGCGGCCTCTTCTTTCTTGCCCTCGGCCTTGTCCAGCAGGTCCCGCATTATCTTGTAGTCGGCGTTGCGGAACATGTAGATGGCCTGCTTGATGTCGCCCACCACGAAGAGCGACCCCGTCTTCGAGAGCCCCTCTTCCACCAGCGGGCGGATGACGTCCCACTGCAGGCGGTTGGTGTCCTGGAACTCGTCTATGAGGAAATGGGAGATGCGCTCGCCGAGCTTCAGGTAGATCTCGGGGACATTGTCGGCGTTGATATAGGCGGAAAGCTTCTTGGCTATGTCGTTAATGTGGATGACGTCGGTCTTGCCGCGCTTTACGCGCTCCAGCTCCGCCTTGAAGCGGTCGTAGATGCCCACATACGGGTGGTAATAGGCCACGGCGTTCAGTTCGGTGAGCTCTATCACCAGGTCGCTTAAGTGGGCTATGTCTTTTTCCCAATTAGCGGGGAAGTTCTTCTTCTTTACGCCGTTGAATATGCCGTAGGTAAAGCTGTAAGAGGCCAGGAAGTCGGTAAGGTTGCCGGCCTCAAGCGCGGCGGCGGAGCTTCCTTTCAGGTATTCCTTGCCGAAATGTTTTACCAGGCCCTCGCAATGGGCGAGCACCGTCTTGAACTTGGCCTTGAGCAGCGCTTCGTAGTCGCCGGGCACGTTCTTTATGAGGCCGGCGGTCTTGCCCTCCTGGCTGAGGAAGCTGTTGAAGTTGTCGCGCACGCGCTGCACCGGGTTCCAGGGATAGGAGGTGCTCTTGGGCAGCACCGCGAGGAACTTGTCCACCTCTTCGGCTGGGAAATCCGGCTTGCCTATGCGGGCGAACATGCTATAAAGCGCCAGGTCTATCAGCACGTCGTAGGCCATGGTGATCTGGGCCTTGAGCGGCAGCTTCAGCTCATCCACGGAGGCCGTCATCACCCGGGCGAGGAAGCTGTCTATGGTCTGGATGTGGAAATCGGAATAGTTGGCTATGATGCGGTCCACCAGCGCGCCAGCGCGCTTTACTATCTCGGCGCGCGGCAGCTGCACCAGCGCCATGGTCTCTTTTAGTTTCGCCTCGTCGCGCTCCAGGGCCAGGTCTTTAAGCCAGGCCAGGATGCGGGCCTTCATCTCTTTGGCGGCGTTGTTGGTAAAGGTGACGGCCAGGATATTGGGCAGGTCGTTATTGGGGACGCTTTCGGACAGCAAAAACTGCACGTAGCGCTGGGTGAGGGTATAGGTTTTGCCCGAGCCGGCGCTGGCGCTTATCAGCAGGGCGTGCGGGAACTGCAGGGTTTTGTCCCCCTCCAGCACTGGCTTGTCAGCCTTTGCGCCTTTTCCCATGCTCTAATTATAAGATATTACCCCGACAAGGGTCTGTCGGGACGGGACAATCGGATTTTGGCCCCTACCAGCCGCCGAAGCGCATGCTGAGCTTGAGGTAGGCGTTCGGATCAGCCTTGAAGGAATGGGTCCGGGCGTAGGTGATGCCGGGCGCGAGCTCGCCGTAGAACCAGGCATTGTAGAGGTTGCGCCGGTAGGGCAGGGACACGGCGTACACCTCGGCCCGGTCAACGGGCACGTTCACGGAATGCAGTTGCCAGGCCAGGCCTATGGAATCCGTCCGGCTCAGGCGTTTGGTGAGCGCCACGGTCTGGAAAAGATCTATCTTCCTGTCGTTGGTCGGGGTCTCGGCGCTGGAATTGAAGGAGAGGGTGGCATTGCGGGGCAGGACGCGCGAGAGGTAGACGCCGCAGGACAGCTTTAGCCACGGGTCGCTGTACCAGCCCGCCTGGGCGAAAGCCCTGGCCTTCCATTTCTCGGAAAGCTCCGCGTCCGCGCCCAGCCTGGACTTTACGAAGATGATGAACGGCCTGCGGCGGCCGATGCGCAGCTGGCTGCCCACGCGCACGTCCTCCTCGAGGAAGCGGTTGAGCAGGAACTTCAGGTTGGCGCCGATGCTGGTGCGTTCGCCCGGCGCCTGCCCGCGCACTATGCGCTCCTCGGAGGCGCTGATCGAGCTGTCCTCCTCCGGGGAGTGTTCCAGAACCAGCTTCAGGCGCCGCAGCGTCTTGGGCATGTCCACGCGCAGGTCCACCCGCGGGATGAGGCGAAACCCGTCGTACCTGGATGTGACGGCCTTCGCCTGCATGGTCAGCGCCGTCTTGTTGACGCCCGGCTGGACGTTGCCGGAGATCTCCCTGTCGATCATCCTGAAGAAGGAGTTGAAGATGGTCATCCCCTCGCTGATGTCGTCTAGGAACAGGCTGCGCCCGCGCACGGCCGGCAGGAAAGGCCCGGGAGGGACCGGCTCAGCCGCGGCCCCGGCGGCCGCGGGCGTGGAGGCCTCCACAACGTCCGGGACAGCGGGAATTCCCGCGCCGGCCGGAACGGTGGAGAGGGCTACCGTTTCCTGCGCGCGGACCAGGGCGGGACCGGAAAAAGCGAAAAGCACGGTGATAAGCAGTGTTCGCACGATGGAATTATACTTTTTACGCCCACCGCGGCGGCAAAAAGAAAGGGCCGCGCGGGGCGGCCCTTTCTGCGGAACTACAGAGAGATCTTGTCCAACAATATCCCCCTTACCCTTTGGGCCTATTCCCCGGCTGGGCCTTTTGCCTTTTGTACCGCCTGGCCGATTAACAATACAATAGCCGCTGGGGGCCAGCAACGTTTTTCCCCGATATTGCAGGAGGTTCTAATGAAGAACAAGTTATTGGCGTTAGTTATTATTTTAGCCGGCGCGGGAGCCGCCGCAGCGCAGTCCAGCGCCATACTCGCCGGCGCCGCCGCCGGGCTCAACTCCCTGGGGCTGCCCGCCGCGACGCAGGCGCCGGAGGCCGGCATCCCCGCGGTACCCGAGCCGGAGAAGGCCAACGTTAACTTCCCCGCTGTCGCCCTGCCGCTCGACTGCCAGAACATGCCCATGCTCTACACCGTCAACGGCGACCTCTACGCCAACGGCGTGAAGATAGGCGGCCGCGTGTCCCAGTTCAAAGGCGCCTGCAACGGCGACGTGGCCCGGACCGACACCTACGGCAATATCTACAAGAACAAGACCGACCTGGGCCGCTCGCCGCAGTCTTTTGAGATAGCGCTCTACACCGGCGACGTGTTCTGGAAGGACAGTTACGGCACCCTGCGCAAGAACAAGGACGAGATAGGCCGCGCGCAGAGCTACACGGTCTCCGATTATACCGGCATAGTGGCCTGGACGGACAATTACGGCGCCCTCTACAAGGACGCCAAGGAACTGGGCCGCGCCAGCCGCTACCAGATCACCGGCCATACCGGCGACGTGGTGTGGACCGATAATTACAGCGTGCTCCACAAGAACACCGAGGCGCTGGGCCGCGCCGGCAGGTTCCAGGTGGCCGACCGCACCGGCGACGTGGCCTGGACGGACAACTATTCCACCCTCTACCTCAACAAGGCCGAGCTGGGCTCGCGCTGCCAGAGCTTCACCCTGCGCGAAGACGGCAGGCTGGTCTGGTGGGACAGCTACGGCGACAGCCATTTCCGCTAAGCGGACTGACTAAAAGAAAGAGCCCCCGGCGACGGGGGCTCTTTTTTTACACAGGAACGGAATTATTTGCCGCCGGCCTCTATCTGGGCCAGGCGCTTCAGGCCGGCCTTGGCGTCCTCGTTCTTGGGATAAAGTTTAACGGAAGCGGCCCATTCTTCCCTGGCTTTTTCGTAGTTGGAGTTCTGAAAATATTTCAGGCCCTCCACGTAGCGTTCCTGCGACTGGGCTTTCTTGTCCAGGGCCTTCATCTCAGCCATCAGCTTCATCCCCTCTTTAAGACACTCCTGCGTCAGCTGGTCGCCTTTGGGGATGCGCACGGCGGCAATACGCCCCACCGGCAGCTTTATGTCCGTCATGGAGCGCACTTCGTAGGCGCCGCTCTGCATATAGCGCCGGGGAAGGGTGAGCGTTTCAAGCATGTCCTCGGCTATCACGGTACCAGGCTGGATGTCGGCGCGGGCGCTTATAACCACGGCCGTCTCGTCGCCGGGGGTCCCCGCGGGCTTGAAAGCCAGCCAGAGGGCCGCAACGGCCAGCACCAGTATAGTAATGTTCTTGATAGTATCCTTCATGTCTCCCCCTTTCAGCCGGAAAACCGCGGCGCGGCGCGGCACACGCCGAGCGCGCTTGGGATTATTATAAATAATTAACCCGGCGTTTAGCCGGGTCAATTCAGAAAAGCGGCAGGGACTTCAGCGCTGGCCGTCAAAGCTGACCGCGCGGCCTTCAAAGACGCCGGCGGCGGGAACTTCCACCGGCACCGCGATATCCCGCACGCTCTGCCCCGTCTGCGCGCCGAACAGCTGCAGCAGGCGGACGGCGTAAGCCGCGGTGAGCGGCTTTATGACCGCGAGCTGGCGGCGGGCCAGGCCGCGCTCTGCCGTTATCTCCGGCTTGGAGAGGGCGTCGGGCTTGGCCTTCATGATGGCGTCGATGAACAGCATGTTCTTGAGCTTGAGGCCCGACTCGAGCGGCTTGGTGGGCGTGGCGCGGCCTTTGTCGCAGCCGGTCAGCTCGGGCTGGCGCAGGCATTCGCCGGAGCGCACTTGCGCCTGCACTTCCAGGGCGCCGCCGGCCAGCCCCACAAACAGCCCGTTCAGGTCGGCCGTGGCGGGGATGGCGGCAACGCCATCCGCTTCCGCGAAGGCCGCTTCGTATTCGAATACGCGGTGCTCGAACTCCATGTGATCTATCTTGTGCGGCACCACGTGCGCCGGCACCGACATGTCGGTCAGCAGGTGGGCCACGCGGCCCAGCCAGTAATAGGCGCGGGCCCTGCCCTCGGCGCCGCCGGCGCTGTAATTGGGGATCACCTTCTCGCTCCACAGGCGCAGGCCGCGCTGGCGGGCGCTCTCCCACTGAAAGGGCTTGCGGCCGTCGCAGTCGGGGGTGGTGGCGTCGAGCAGGTTGGAGCCGCAGGAGCCCTCCGGCCGGCCGCCCAGGAAATTATCCAGGAAGAAATAATGGTTGCAGTACATGTGCCGCTCGCCGTAAAGCCAGCTGGACTTGCAGGGGCCGTGCTTGTCGGGCTCCTCGTCGCGGAACTCCAAGCCGTTAAAGACGGTCTTAAAATCCTTATAGCCCTCGTCCTCCATGGCGGCGCCGTAGAGCAGGAAGGGCAGGTGCTCCGTGATATCCGCGCAGAGCGCACCCGGGGCGGCGGCGCAGGCGGCCGCGGCGGCTTCGGAGACGAAGGCCTTGTGCTCGCGCGTGTTGTAGGCGAAAAGGTGGGCGGGCGGCAGGGACAGCAGCAAACAGAGCAGGGCGGCCGCTTTCATCATAGCTATATCATATTCTTAAAAAGGGGTCCGGCTTAAGGGTCTAAAAGGCAGAAATGCCCGGGAAAAGGACCCAGCGCAGCGTAGGCCCCCGGCGGCCTTTTTAAGGCGCCAAGGTTTCGCTTGCCAAGGGGGCGGGCAAATGGTAGAAGATAGGTATGACTACTGAGGTACTCCCCATGATAGACCTGAAACCGGCCCACCTGAAAAAAGTTAAAAAGATACTCTCCGGCAACGTGCCCGAGTACGGCGTGATGGTATACGGCTCGCGCGCCACCGGCAAGGCCAAGCCCTATTCCTACCTCGACCTGGCCATCATGACCGACAAGCCCATGCCCGCCCCCCGCCTGGAGAAGCTGGCCGCGGCCTTTACCGAGGCCCACTTCCCCTTCCGCGTGGAGACCATAGACTGGGCCGGCACCGGCAAGGATTTCCGCAAAGAGATACAGCGCACCGCCGTGGTGCTGCAGGCGGCGCCCAAGCCCTGAGCCCCGCGCGCCCAGGCAAAAAGAGAGCCCCCGGCAAAGGGGGCTCTTTCTTTTCGGCCGAAGCCGTTACTCTAATTTGTACCGCAACCGACACTGCACTGCACAAGGGCGGACCGGGAACCCCAGAGCGCGAAAGCGCGGGGAGCCGGAAGCGCCAACCCGGGAGCCGGAGCACCGCCGAGGGCGGGCCGCTGAACCAGGAAGCCGGCCGCGCGCCGCCAAAGAGGCGGGAGACGGGCCGAAGCACTCTCCGGGGGCAGGACCGCCACACGACCGAAACGGGCGCCGCAAGACGCACCGCGCTGGGCGGACCGCAAACCCGGAGGAACCGAGGCGCCGGACGGGGCCGAACCCCTACCGCAACCACACCGCACTGCCGACGCGACTATCAAAGATCAGGACTACATCTAGAATATAACAGACGAATGTTGACTTGTCAAGGGGTAGGACAAAGAAATCTTAAAATTTCTTTTTTTGCGGTTTTCAGGGTTTTACGGTGAAGTCTTCCAGGCGTGAGAAATGGAAGCCGCGGGCGCGCAGTTCGGGCACGGCCAGTTCCAGGGCCTGCTTCACGGGCCACTCGGGGTGGTTGAAGTGCAGCAGCACCACGGCGCCGTGGCGCGCGCTGCGCAGGATGTTGCGGCTCATCTTTTTGGCCGAGTCGCGGCGGGCGTCGCCGCCCAGCACGTCGTAGCTGACCACCTCCATGCCCAGGCGCCAGGCCACCCGGCGCGAAAGCTCGTCCGTGAACGCGGTGGCGGAGCGGAAGAACAGCGGGCGCCGGCCGGTCAGTTCCTCTATCTTGCGCGCGCCCAGTTCCATCTCGTCTATCACGCCGCCCAGGTCGCGCGTGGCGCGCACCCCGTGCATGCCGCGCCCTTCCGAAGAGCAAAGCCGGTGCAGCAGGCCGTGGTTCTCTATCTCGAAGAGGGGATCCCTGGCCAGGTCGGCGAAGGCTTCCTTGTTCTTGTCTATCCAGACCCCGGTCACGAACAGCGTGGCGGGGAGCTTCTCCGCGCGCAGGTAATCTATTAATTCCTTATTATAGCCGTCCTTGCCGCCGCCGCAGGCGTCGAAGGTGAGGGCCAGCACCTTGTGGTCGCGCCCTTTCTCCGCCCGGCCGCGGCTGGAGAACTCGCTGAACCGCCCGGGCGGGTCTTTCCTGAACTCGCCCATGATGCGCTGCCTGAACGAAATATAATCGGGGCTGTAGTACGGCGCGTAGGCCTGCTCCCCCCGCGCGCTGCCGGGCAGGGCGGCCAAAAAGACGGCGGCCGCGAAGGCCGCCGTCCTTAGAATTCCTCCGGAGTTTCCCATTATTTCCCGAAGTAAGGATGCGGCAGGTAGGGTTTCTTTTCCGGCTTCTGGTCGCTTTTCTTTATTTCCATCTCCTGCACCAGCAGCGAAGGCGTAATAATGGCGCCGGGCACCGACCAGCCGAGGTTGTGAACGTAGGTCTCGCTGGAAACCGCGGTGATGTCGCGCAGGGCCCGCAAGTTCACGCCGGTGAACTCTATGCCGTGCACCGGCTCCTCGCGGCCGTCCAGGTACACCTTCCAGGCGGCGAAAGGCGCGTTAAGGTTGTCCATGCGCTTGACCTTTATGCAGTACTCCTGCTCCTGCTCGGCGCACAGCTCCAGGAATTTCTTCACGAGGCCGGCCATGGGCAGCACGCGCGCGGGATTGTTCTCCGGCACTATGAAGACGTTCGCGGGGCCGCCGGCAGGATAGTCGTCCTGGCCGGCCCGGCCGTGCCCGTTGGAGCGGTTGAAATCACGGGTAGCCGCGCGGGACATGTAATAGCCGGACAGCTTGCCCTTGGTCACCAGCTGCACCTTCTGCGCCGGCACGCCTTCGTCGTCCACCTCGTAAAAGCCGGACAGGGGGCGGCCTTCGTGGTAGCGCGCCAGCGGGTCGTCCACCACGTTCAGGAACGGCGAGGTCACGCGCATGCCAAGCCGCTCCACCAGCTGGCCGGGGCGGCGGAAGACCGAATCCGGGGTCCAGCGGGTTTTCTCCACCCAGATCTCCCTGGGGTTGGAAAGGTTGTACACCAGCAGGCCCTCGAAGAACTTGCCGGCCGCAGCCTCCTCGAAAAGTACGGGGCCGATGTAGGCCTTCAGCGGCTCCGAGCGGGTCATGGAAGTAAGCTCGCGGCCTATGTCGTTGGCCTTGGCCAGCAGGCGCTCCAGCGGCGGGGCGTCCTTGGCCAGGCAGAAATCCTCCCGGTAGGAGGCGCGCAGCGGGAACCCGTCGGGCGCGTAGGTGACGGCCGAGATGGCCACCGTGCCGGAGCAGGCGGGCTGGCGGGCGAAGGAGCCCTCGCTGTTGAGGAAGCTGACGCGGCCCGAGGAGAAGTTCATCACCACGGACGAGGTCTTGACCTGCGGGTAGGCGCGGAACACGGCCGACACTGCGCGCACGCGGTCGCGCCAGGCCTCTTCATCCATGCGCTCCGCGGCCGCGGGGCGCAGCAGGGCGCTGGCGGGGGCGGGCGTCATGTCGTCGTAAAGCTCGGCCAGGTTCTTGGACTCTATGAAGGCCTTCTTCTTGGAATAGGTCTCCAGCGCCTTCTTGTAGGCCCTGTCGGTGACCGACCAGAGCGCGAAGCGCAGCGCGTCGTAATTCTCCTCGAAGGGCACATACTGCTCCGAGTCGGCGCTGTAGCCGTCCCAGACGCTGGCGGCAAAATGGCTGTTGTCGAGTTTGCCGTTGCCCACGCGCAGGTCCACCTTGAGCTGGCGGTAATCCCTGGAGGAATAGCGCTCCAGCTCGCCGAAGCTGGCCGACACGCCGAAGGAGTGGCCGTCCCAGACGTGGTAGGACAGGAAGCAGGGCTTGCCCAGTTTGTCCATGTCCAGCTTCTTCATGGAGCGGCCTATCTCGTCGCGCATGGCGTCAAAGACGGCGTCGCCTTCGGGCGGCGTGGCCGCGCGGGCCGCGGTCAGGAAGCTAAGGAAAACCAGGGAGGATAGGGTCAGGATTTTCATGGGTTTTTCCTTATTTGTCGTGCAGGGGAGGGTTAAGCACCGGAGGTTTCTGCTGCGATTTCTGGGCCTTCTCCACCTCCAGCTCCGTTATCAGCAGGCTGGGGGCTATGGTGGACACGGGGATGGTGCCCGATTCGGCCACGCAGCTGCCGTTGGAGACGGCGTAATCGTCCGCGGCGGCGACCAGTTTGCTGAAGCTGACGATGGGCGTTCCCACTATATCCACGCCGCGCACAACCTCGTCCGGACGGCCGTCGGTATAGACCTTGTATACCAGCAGGGGCTGCACCTTGAAGGACTGCCCGGCACCGCGGCCGGTATAGGTAAAGCCGCCGGAGATATCGTCGAAGACCAGGCCGAAGGGCTTGTTCTGCTTCTTGCACTCTTCTATCAGCATGCGCCGCAGCTCGGCGTAGGGCACGGTGACGGAAGCCTCCACGACCAGGTTGCCCATGCGCGACACCGGCGGCAGCCCGGGAGAACGGCGGCCGTGGCCGTTGGAAGCGCCGAAGCCGCGGATGGGCGAGCGGCTCATCATGAAGCCCTTGAGCACGCCGTTCTCTATGAGGCTGGCGCGCTGCGCGCGCACGCCCTCGTTGTCGTAGCGGTAATGGCCCCGCAGCGGCTGGCCGCGGAACTCCTTCATAGAGGGGTCGTCGTAAAGGGTAATGATGCCGCCGGTCACCTGCTGGCCCACCTTCTTGGCGAAGGTCTGGCCGGAGTCCTCCAGCTTCTGCCGGTGGCCCTCCAGGCGGTGGCCTATGATCTCGTGGAAATAGATGCCGGCGGCCAGGGCGTTCATGATGGCGGGGCCGCTGTAGGGCTCCACCACGGGGGCGTCCTTGAGCAGCGCCAGCTCTTTTATGGATTTCTCTATATCGGCGGCGACCTTCTCCTCGGAGGGCAGGTCGTCGAAGGAATCCCCGTCGTAGCGCATGAAGCGGCTGACGTCCATGCCGTCGGTGGTGCGGCTGGAGAGTGAATACTGCAGGGTCAGGTAATTGTTGCCGGTCTTAATGCGGGTGCCCTCGCTGGTGACTATGTAGCGGTGCTCGTTCTCGAAGGAGAGGGTGACGGCCGAGTCGTAGATGAAAGGGTGCGGCGCGAAGGCGGCCGAATGCTTCCTGACGCGCGCGCGCCAGGCGTCCAGGTCGGGCTCGGCCAGCTCCACCGTCTCATAGAACCGCTCCGGTTTGACCGGCGAAAAGTCAGGCGAGGGATCGTCCTCGGCGGCCGTGACGGCCTTGTTCATGCTGACCTTGGTAAAATCCTCCTGCACTTTCTTGTAGGCCTTGTCGGTGTATTCCCAGATCTTGGCGCGCAGGGCGTCCTCGCCGCCCTCCACTGAAACCGGGCGGTTGACCGCCTGGGGATAGTTGCCGCCGCCGCCCTTCACCTGGTGGGTATTATCCAGTTCCATGCCGCCCACGCGCATATCTATGTCCAGCACGGCGCCGGGCTGCCCCAGGTCGAATTCCAGCGACCCCAGCTTGGCCGAAATCTGCCCGTACCGGGAGACGTTGAGCTCGTAGCCGAGGTAGTAGAGCGGCACCTTCTCGGCGTTCTTGAGCCCGGAGAAGGAGCGGTCCAGCTCCTTGGTGAGCGCGTTCATGACGGGGTCTTTGGCGGCGTCCTGCGCCATGGCGGCGGGCGCGAGCAGGCACAGGGAGAAAAGTATCTTAAGCATTCAGCCTCCGGGGTTCGGTATAGGGGAATTGTATAAAATAGCCGCCCCCCCCTGCCCGACCCGACACGCCCTTGTGGTTGTGTCCGTAGCGGCGCAAGATAGCAAAGTCCCCCCGTGTTCACCCTCTGCATTTTTTTGCCACGGACAACCCGACACGCCCTTGTGGTTGTGTCCGTAGCGGCGCAGGACAGCAAAGTCCACCCGGGGTCACCCTCTGCATTTTTTTGCCACGGATAACCCGACACACCCTTGTCGGGTTCACCTGCTATGCTATTTATGGAAGGGCGGGGCGGAACGGGGGGCTATATGAAATGGACCGTTAAAGAGTGGCTGTCGGAAGGTTTTGTGGCGCGCAGGGCGGGCCCGGTGACCGCCTATATCTACCGCTCGCTGCGGTGGCCGGATTTCTACTCCGGCGGGGGGCCGGCCTACGAGGTGCGCTACGGCGGGGCCACCATAGCGCTGATACGCTTCGAGGGCAAGGGGGCCACGGTACGGTCGCTGGCGGCGGCGGCCGGCTTCCCGGAGATAACGGACCTGGACCTGGTGGAGCTGGCGCTGTGGGTGAACAAGCTGCGGGGGGCGGCCTCAGGGCTTAACTGAACACTCCCGACTGAAAAGCCGCGAGGGCAGGATGGCGCCGAAAGCCGCGCCGGTCAGCAGCCCGCCCAGGTGGCCCCAGTTGTCCACTATGGGGCTGGTAAAACCGAGCGCCAGCTGGAACAGGCCCCAGCCCAGCAGGGCGGAGCCTATGCGGCGGGCCCGCGGGTGCAGGCAGGGGCTGTTGCGGAAAAAGAAGACTATGGCCGCGCCCAGCAGGCCGAAGATGGCGCCCGAGGCGCCCACCGAGGGCTTGGGCTGCATGAAAGCCGTCAGCAGCGACGAGCCCAGGCCGCTGAAGAAGTAGATCTGCAGGGCGCGCAGGCGGCCCCAGGCCTGCTCGGAGGCCAGGCCCAGCACGTAGAGCACCAGGCAGTTGCCTATCAGGTGGCTGAAGCCGGCGTGCAGGAACATGCCCGTGGCCAGGCGCCAGCTTTCCCCGGCGAAGACGCGCTCGCCGTAGACCGCGCCGGCGGCGATGACGGCCTCGCGGCTGGCTAGCGCGCCCACGGAAAGCTCCCAGGCGAAGACGGCGATATTGACCGCTATGAGCGCCAGCGCGAAGAGCGGGGCCGCGGACATGTCCTTTTCGAAATCCACCCGGGTCAGGCGGAAGGGGTCCTCGGCCAGCATGTCCGGCGTGATAGTCTTGAGCGGCAGGGCCATCAGCGCCCCTCCCCGGTGTCCAGCATCACGCCCAGCGCCAGGGCCGCGCGGCGGTCCAGGCTGCGCAGGGAATCCGGCGTGAGGTCGAGCACGTAGCGGTCCTGCAGGGTCAGGCGGCGGTTGAATTCACCCAGCACGCGCCAGCCGGGGCCGTAAAAGACGTAGTCGGTGCGCAGCAGGCCGAAAAAGCCCAGCAGGAAGCGCCGCAGGATGGAGAGGATCATGGAATCCTCCCGGGCGATGAACACCAGCTTCCCGGCGGGGTCCAGGCAGTACCAACGCTTGCGGAAGATGTTGCGCAGGCGGTTCTTCTGCAGGCGGGCCAGCGGCTTGCCGCCGGGGTCCGTCACTGTATAAGAAGCGCTGAAGAGCTGCAGGCGCCGGTCCTGGGCGATCTTGAGGAGGACCTCCTTGCGGCTGTCGTCGCGGTACACCGTGACGTGCCGCTTCTTGGGAAAGGTCATGAAGCCGAGGAAGATCACCAGCAGGCTGCCCAGCCGCTGCCAGACCGCCACGCTCCCCAGCAGCAGCGGGTCCGGCACGGCGGCCTTGACCACGCCGTAGAGCACGGAAGCGGCCAGGATGTTCAGCACGCCGGCCATGAGCGCGCCGGCGTAGGCCAGGACATTGAGAAAAGGGTAATTGGGCCGCTCCACGAACATGAGCTGCCGCCCGGAGGTGTCGGCGACCGAGTATTTCTCGCTCACGCCGAAATGCCGCTCGTCCAGCAGGAACTTGTCGGCCGCGAAGACCGGGTCCCCCTCCTGGGCGCGCACGGGCGGGGCCGGCGGCAGGGCGGGCGCGTCCACCGGGCCGCCGCACTTGGGACAGCCCAGGCGCTGACCGGCGTACTGGTCCTTAAGATGGTAAACGGCGCCGCAGGCGCAGGCAGCAGTTACTGGCACAGGGAGATTTTACTATAAACCGCGCTCAGGAAGCGGAAGCCTTGGGCAGGGAGAAATAGAAGGAACTGCCTTTGCCTTCCTCGGATTCCACCCAGACGCGGCCGTTGTGGCGCTGCGCCACTTCCCTGGCTATGGAGAGCCCCAGGCCGGTGCCGGTGCGCTCCGCGGCCTTGGCGTTGCGGGCGCGGAAGAACTCCTCGAAGATGCGGGGCAGCTCGTCGGCGGGGATGCCCATGCCGTTGTCCTTCACGCGGATGAGCACCGAGGCGCCGGCGTCGCCTATCCTCATGTCCACGCTGCCGCCCTCCTGGGTGTACTTGACGGCGTTGGCCAGGAAGCCGGCTATGGTCTCCTCGATGTAGATCTGGGAGCCGTGCACCTGGTCCACGCCAGGGCCCATGTCCCAGGTGAGGTTTATGCCGCGCGCCCGGGCGCGCTCCAGCACATGGCTGACGGCGTTCTCGGCCGTCTTGCGCAGGGAGAACGGCGCCGTCTCCATCTTGCGGCTGAGCTTGATGCGGGTGATCTCCAGCAGGGCCTTTACGAAGAACATCAGCTTGCCGGTGCGGTCGTAGGAACGCTGGATCAGACTGCGCTGGGCGGGGGCCACCTCGCCGGTGACGCCGTGCAGCACCGGGTCCAGGCAGGCCTGGATGGCGGCCAGGTGCTCCTTGATGTCGTGCGTTACGCGCAGCACGTAGTTGCTCTTGATCTTGTCCTTCTCCTTGAGCTGCTCGTTGGCGGCGCGCAGGTGCGCCTCCTTCAGCCGCAGTTTCTGGGAGATGGACGTGGCCATGTAGACGGCTATGAACAGCGTGCTGGAGAAAGCGGCCCAGGCCCCGAGCAGGTGCAGGGCGTCCCCCCGCAGGCAGAGGGCGGGCGAGGAGGCCGCGCAATGATGCTCCCAGCGGCCGGCGTACTCCAGGCCGGTCATCAGCAGGTAAAGAACCAGCGCGAAAGCGGCCTGCAGGTAGCTGGCGCGGCGGCTGAGCAGCACGCTGGCGATGATCATGTGGAAGACGAAGTAGAAGGCGAAGGGGTTCTCCACGCCGCCCGTGAAATGCACCAGGGCGGTGAGGCAGAGCAGGTCCGGCGGTATCTGCGCGTTGGCCAGGCGGTTGGTGAGGGCGGGCAGGCCGGGGCCGCCGGCGGCGCGGGCCCTGTCGAGGTACAGCCGCAACAGCAGATTGCCGGCGCCCAGCGCAGCGGCTATGGCGTAAACCGGCGCGTAAGGCAGCGGCAGGAGCAGCCAGTAATGCGACAGGCAGGCGGCGAAGAATATGCCCGCCACGGCGAACCAGCGCAGGCGTATCAGCCAGTAAAGGCTTTCGGCCAGGCTTTCCGCCGCGGCGGGCACGGCCTGCTCACTTTTTCTTGAGCAGGGACTCGACTTTGACAAGGAGTTCATTGGGTTTAAGCGGCTTTTCCAGATAGGCGTCCACGGGCAGCCAGTCCTTGTCGCCGGCCTCGGTCTCGAAATCCAGGCCGGTGCTTTCCTTGATGGCGGTGAGCAGCAGTACCGGCGTCTTGGCGTTGGCCGGCAGCGACTTCAGCGCACGGGCGACCTCGAAGCCCTTGCTCATGGTCTCCATCATCACGTCGAGTATCACCAGGTCGTAAGGGACGGCGGCGGCTTCCTTCAGCCCCTCCTCGCCGCTCTTCGTTGTCTTGACCGTGTGCCTGCAGCTCTCCAGGATGATGCGCATGGATTCCACTATATCCGGGTCGTCGTCTATTATCAGTATTTTCGCCATATGTTTTCTCCGTACCGCAACCGCGTTGAAACTTGCCCGCCCGGGGGAACGGGCGGGCAAGGAGGAGCAGCATTACTTCTTAAGGAAGAGCTCTTTGTAGACCACCACGGCTTTGCGCGCAGCGAAGGCGGCGGCCTTGGTGGAGACGGTGGCGCCGGCCACCGCGTTGACGTCCTTGCCTATCTCGAAGGGGTCGGAACTATCCTTGCCGAAGAACTGCTTGAGGAAGCTCTTCAGGGAAATGGGCCGGCCGCGCTTCTCCGACAGGGTGGTAACGCCCATGTCGGTGATCTTGCCGCTGGCGGCGTCCATACCGACCGCGAAACCGACCACGCCCCACTTGCCCGGCTCGGTGCCCAGGAAGACCACGCCGGTCCTCTTGCCGCCCTTCAGGCCGAAGTGGAATTCATATTCCTTCGGGGTCTTGCCGGGCTTGCCGTCGGCGTACAGCTTGCCGCCCAGGGCCGCGGTTATGGCGGCCAGCTGGTCCGCTGAAACCGGCATCACCGCTTTCTCAACGCTGTCCGCTCCGGGGAGCATCGTCTTGATGGCCTTGTCGTCCGACATCAGCCTCTCGGCCCGTACGGACGCGGCCGCTCCCGATATCACCGTCAGCACCGCAGCTGCCATAAGTATTTTGCGCATTTCAGTCTCCTTAAGCCTTGCCTCTCACCGTGCCCCCGGGTTTTCCCGGGAGTTGTAGATCTTGCCGCTGTCGTCGACGATTATGACGTCCAGTTCGGGACGCTTCCTGGCGAAGGCCAGGGCGCGGTCCCTGCCCATCACGAACAGCGCCGTCGACAGCGCGTCCGCGCGCACCGGGTCCGGGGTGATCACGCTGACGCTCATCAGGCCGCGGGCCGGGTAGCCGGTGGCGGGGTCCACTATGTGGTGGTAGCGCACGCCGTCCGCCTCGAAGAACCTTTCGTAATCGCCGGAAGTGGAGATCCCGGTCTCCTCGGAAAACTGCAGGCCGGCCATATAACCCTCGCGGCGCGGGTTGCGCACGCCGATCCTCCAGGGCTTGCCCTCGCCGGCCTCGCCGAATACCTGCACCTGGCCGCCGGCCAGTATCATGGCCGAGGTGACGCCCGCGGCCTTGAAGACCTTGATGGCCTCGGCCATGGCGTAGCCCTTGGCTATGCCGCCGAGGTCGATCTTGACGGTCTTGTCCGCGGCGGAAACTTTGCCGTCCCTGAGCGACAGGCGCCTCCAGCCCACCGCCGAGCGGGCCTGCCTTAAGGCGGCGCCGGAGGGGACCGTCCGCGTCGCTATCTCGTGGTTGAAGAAGCCCCAGGCCTCGGTCAGCGGGTAGGCGGTCATGTCGAAAGCGCCGCCCGTCTCCGCGCTGATCTCGACGCCGGTCTTCACCAGGGCGTAGATCTCCGGGTCCGAAATGGGCTGCCGTGCCGTGTTAAATCTGTAGGCCGGGCTGTCCGGGTTGAGGACGTTGAACTTCCTGTCCACCTCCGCCATCCGGTCGAAGGCGCGCTCGATGGCGGCCTCCGTCCTGCGCAGGCCGAGCTGGTTCGGGACCTGTATGACGCAGAAGGTGTCCATCAGGAACCGCGTGCGCTTGATCATTTTCCCTTTGGGCGTGAAGAGCTCCCCGCGGTAAAAGAACGCCGCCGCGGCCGCCGCCAGTATGACCATGAGAACTATTTTCTTCATTTTAGTATCCGCCCGGGCGGCGAACCGCCCGGGCGGAACCGTGCTGTTAGAAGGTCACCCGAACGTAAGAGGTGATCCTGTCGAACTTGACATAGTCCTTCTTGGTGTGTATGTCGTTGTTGCGCCAGTTGCCGTTCTCGAGGGTCAGGAACAGCGTGGCGGCCGGGGCCATCTCATACTGCATGGTGAAAGACGTGGTATCGTATTTCTCCTGTATTATGAGGTTGGCGCTGGCGACGTCCCTTACGTAGTTGTCGTAATGGACCATCGCGGTGAGCTTCTCGGGCACCACGGTGTAGAACAGCTTGCCGTAGTAGCCGAAGTCGTCGTAGTTCTTGCGGTTGCCGTTGGTAAGCACGAGGTTGTCGTTATACCTGCTGCCGGCCATCTCGCCGCGCACCTTGAAGGCCTTGTAGCCGTACTCCGCGCCGGCGGACCAGCGGTAGAAGGTCTTGCTCTTCAGGCCGTACAGGGCGGCGTCGTTTATCAGCGTGCCGGTGCTGAGGGCGACGGAATCGCCCCAGTTGCCGGTGCCGTAGGACCCGAAGGTCTTCAGGCCGCCGATCTGCGGCTCCACGTGGAACATGACCGCCCTGCTGTTGTTGTTGTCGCGGTTGGAGGTCTTGTTGCCGTTGAGCACGTACACCGAAGCGGGCAGCGAGACGCCGCCGAGCTCGAAGGCCTTGTAGACCTCCAGGCCGGCGTCGTGCCAGGAGCCGCCGTACAGGGTGAACCTGCCGCCGTCCTTCTCCTCGCCCCAGAACAGTTCTTTGCCGTAATCCTGCGTGAAGGGCAGGGACATATAGCCGGCTTTCAGCTGCACGCCGTAGTCGGGCAGGTTATACTTCACGGTCAGTTCCTGGAACTTGAATGAAGTAGCGCCGCCGGTGTCCTTGAGCGTCTCGCCCATCTTCTTGCCGAGGCTGGGAGTGGCTCCCGCCCCGCCGTTCCAGAAGTCGGGGGCCGCTTCCACGGACACGTTCTCCGAGATCTCCTTGGAGACGTACATGATGAAGGCGTGGCTGGTAAAGTACGTGCCGGCAGAGTAGCTGCCTTCCGACTTTACGCCGTTCACCATGGCCTTGCCCGAGATGTTATCCGTCAGGATCGGACCCTTGAGGTGTCCGCCTATGTTCACCAATCCCTCTCCTGCCATAGCCGGCAGCGTGAACGCCATGCATAGCGCCGCGCAGACGGCCGATATCGCTGATTTCCTCATCTTTTACTCCTTTATCGCTTGTTTTCGGGCGCAGGCCCGGAATTATTGCGGCGCCTCAGGCGGCGCCTTCTTCCTCGGCCGGCTCGTCGGCGGGCGCGACCGCGGGGACCGCCTTGGCCGGGGCTTCAGCCTTCTCCTTCCTGGGCTCCGGGGCGGGACACACGCACTCCTTGTATATCCACATCTCATAGCAAGGGACGGCTATCTCGAACATGACGCAGAAGCCCAGCAGCATGCCCGAGAAGATCATCAGCACGGCGCACTGCGGGGCCACGTACTTGATGCACCAGAAAGACCCCACGGCTATGATGACGGCCACGAAGGAATCCACCAGCACGAATTTCTTGAGCCATTCGGGCAGCGTTACCGTGAACAGGAAAGGCAGGCCCAGGCAGAACACCATCACGCCCATGGCGATGAAGTGCGTATGGCTGGTGGAGGTCATGGTGGCCAAATCCATGCCGGGGTAGGCCGCCGGGTCCTCCACGGAGCCGCGGTAATGGTTCACGATATTATCGTAGGAACTGCCGCCGAACTCGTAGGTTATGGCCTCGCCGGGCGTGTAGGTCTCGCGCAGCAGGCCCATGGAGGTGTTTATGTTGAGTATGGCCATCAGGTAGCCGAACCCCATCACCACCAGGAACATCGTTATGAAGAGCTTGGCGGACTTGGGCAGTTCGCCGAGCTTAACTTTGGTCAGTATGTCTTTGCTCATTATTATCTCCTTGAAGCCGCTCAGGCAGCGGCAGCCTCCGTGTCCGCAACCGCGCCGCGGGGCGCGCACATGCCGGCTATGACCCCGGCCGCCAGGCCCACGGACCAGCGCAGCGGTCCGCCTCGCCAGCCGCCGCCGGCCACCGCCGCGGCCACCGCCGCTTTGGCCCTGGCGGAAAAGCCGGGCAGTTCGCCCCAGGCCAGGCCTATCACCGCGCCCACCCGCTCCGCCGGAAAGCCGAAGCGGCCGAACGGCCGCCCCAGCCTGCCGATGGCGGCGGCTATCTCGGAAGGCGAAGCGTAAACGTTGAGCAGGAACCCGGTCCAGCCCATGATCAGCACGCGCGCTGCGAAAACGGAACCGGAAGCCAGGCCGGCGGCTGTCACGGTGAGCGGCCCGGCCGAGAACAGCACCCCGGCCCCGTAGCCGCGGGTAAATAACAGCGGGAAGAAAAAAGAGACCGCGGCCAGCCAGGCAAGCCCGCGCATCTTGCCGAGTACCCGGACGTAGTCGGCCGCCGGCAGGCGGGTGAAGGCCATGAAAGCCAGCAGCCCCAGCGCGAGCGGCGCGAAGACGCGCAGGTCCGAGGCGAATACGGCCGTCAGCAGGACGGCGCAGGCCGCCGCCAGCTTGAGTTCGGCGGGCACCGACCTGAAAGCCGGGCTGGCCGGGACCTGCGCCCGCGGCCCGGGCCCGGGAACCGAGGCGGAGAAGGAGCCGCGAAGCCGCCTGAGGGCCTCGGCCGCCACCAGCGCGGTAAGCCAGCCGGTCACCACGCCGCTTATGGCCAGCCAGGGGGCGAAATAGAACACGCTCTTGTGCCGGACGAGCAGCAGGTAGGCGAGGTACAGCTGCGAGGCGTTATGCGCCACGGCGCCGGCCACGCTGACGCCGGTTATGCTGAAGCCCCAGCCAGGGAAGCGGGAAGAGAGGCGCCAGAGGGCCCACATTACCGTAGTGCTGGCCGCCGCGCTGAAGAAGCTGAGCAGGAAGCCCGGGGAAAGGAACGACCCCAGCACCAGCGAGGCCACCACCGTGCGCAGCAGGGCCACCTCCAGGGCGGCCCTGAAGCCCATTTCGGCCAGGGCTATGAGGGTCACGATGTTGGCCAGGCCGAGGCGTACGCCGGGCACCGGGTGGGGGATCAGGGATTCGGCCACCTGCAGCACGCAGGCGGCGGCGACCAGCGCCGCGGAACGGCGGGCGTCGCGGCCGGAGGTGGTTTCAGCGTATGACGGCGTCATATTCGCTTTGCCCCCCCTCTATCTCCGCCAGGAACTTGTTGGGGAGGCACACTATGGTCTCCCCCGTCTTTCCGGCCCAGCCGTGGTGGACGCAGACCTTTGCCGGACAATTTGACTCCAATACACGGACGCCCCTGCCAGGCTCCACTTCCAGGGTCATGCTGCCGCCCTTAAAGGCCAGGACGCGCCTGGCCGGCCTGTCCAGCGGCAGCTCGCCTATGACCGCGCCGTCATGGCGCAGCACGGCCGCGGTAGGGTCCCCGCCGCCGGCCCCCGCCGGGAACGCCAGCCAGAGCACCGAGGCGGCCAACAGGGCGGCGCACAGGACATAGTCCTGCGGCCTGGTACGGAGCAAATCTTCGGAGAAGCCGGTCAGCATTTAGTTTTATTGGTTACTGGACTATAATTGTCCTATTAAAGGCCGGGCGGTGTCAAGGGATTATTGGACACATTCTATCCGGTTATAGAACAAAAAAAGCCCCCCGGGCGGGAGGGCTTTTATGTTCCGGGGGAAGGGCGCCTTAAAGCTGGGACAGTTTCCGGGACTCCAGTATCATGCGCATGATCTTGCCGAGGTCCTCCCAGACCACGTGTATCTTGCAGGATTTAAGGAAAGCACAGGGTTCCTTGGTCTTGCTGCAGACCACCTTCATGACGGTTTCGCAGCCGCAGACGGCCTGCATGATGTTGTAGACGCTGATGTTGTTGGGGTCCTTGGCCAGCGCGAAGCCGCCGTGCTTGCCCTTGGAGGATTTCACCAGGCCGCGCCTGATCATTTTCTGCAGTATCTTGGAGAGGAAGGCGGCCGGTATCCTGGTGCCCCGGGAAATATCACCCAGCACGCTGACGCCGTCTTTATGGTCCTTGAGGTAGACGAGGCAGCGCACCGCGTAATCGGTCTCTAAAGTGATTTGCATAATTTAATTATACTCTTTTTACCTAATTAAACGGGGCCTCGGCCCTGCTCCTTATCTCACGGGCCAGCCCCCGGAACATCCAGGCGTGCACCGGGTACAGACTGTACCAATATAAACTGCCGAAAAGGCCGTGCGGCTCGAAATAGGCGGTAAGCCGCATGGTGCAGGCGGCCTCACCCCTGGGCACGGCTTCGAACTGCAGCCAGCCCTTGCCGGGCAGGCGCATCTCGGCGCGCAGCAGCAGCAGCCGGTTCTCTATTACCCGCTCCACCCGCCAGGAGTCCAGGGCCTCGCCCTGGTGTATCTCGTCGGGGTGCCTGCGGCCGCGCCGCATGCCTATCCCCCCGCACAGCCGGTCCTGGAAGGCCTTGAGATACCACAGCCACTGGCCGTACAGCCAGCCCCGCCGCCCGCCTATGCCGGAGAAGACGCGGTAGACGGCGGCCGCGGGGGCGCCGATATCCAGCACGTGGGCGTGGCTGATCATGCCCTCCCTGTCCTCGAAGGTGAAGGGCTTGGCGTAAGAAGGGGTGTAGGCGGAAGTCCAGGAGGTTTCTACGGCGTTCTCGCTGAGCCGGACCAGGGCGTATTTCACGGCTGTGGCGTAGTCCAGCGGTTTTATCTCCGGGAACAGGCGCGCGGCTTCGGACGGGTCGCAGCTGACCTCGCAGCGCAGGCTCTCCAGCAGCGGGCGGGCCAGCACGCGGGGAATAGGGGTTATCAGCCCCGCCATGACGCTGCAGAACCCCATGTTCCAATGGTGCAGGTCCACGAACCAGCGGCGCAGGCCGCGTATGCCGGCGTAGATGGAGAGCAGGTCGCGGTAACGGTGGCAGGTGGAACCGCCGACCTCTATGACGCGCCCGGCCGTCTCAGGCTTGTCGAGGCAGTTGGTGAGGTACAGCAGGGCGTCGCGCACGGCCAGCGGCTGGGAATGGCTGTCGAGGCAGCGGCAGGCCGGGATCAGCGGCAGGCGCTCCACCAGGTAGCGGATCATCTCGAAAGAGACGCTGCCCGAGCCGACTATCATGCCGGCCCTGAACTCGGTCACCGGAACTCCGGTGGAGGCCAGGATGCGGCCCACCTTGTGGCGCGAGGTGAGGTGCGGGGACAGGCAGGCGCCGTCTTGGCCGGCGCCGCCCATATAGATTATCCTTTTGCAGCCGGCGGCGGCGGCCGCCCTGGCGAAATTGGCCGCGGAAACGGCCTCCATTTCGGCGAAGCCGGGCACGTCCGACATGGAATGTATGAGATAATAGGCCGCGTCGACACCGGCCAGGGCCGCTTCCAGCCCCTCGTTCTTGAAGACGTCACCCTGCAGGATCTCCACCCCGGAGGCCCAGGCCCTGCCGGCCAGCCTTTCCGGATGCCGCGCAAGGCAGCGCACGCGCCGGCCGCAGAACAGCAGCCGCGGCACAAGCCGCCCGCCGATGTACCCCGTGGCCCCCGTGACAAGTATCGTCTCCATCAACCGTTAATTATAGCAATGCTTGCCAGCCGCTTGCGCCTTTAATAGAATACTCCTTGTCGTATCCTTTTTGCTCTTTTGGCGGACCTACCGAGTCCGACCCTCGACAGCCGAACCACCAAGGAGACATCATGCGTAACCACAAGATAGTCTGGACCGAAATAGACGAAGCCCCCGCTTTAGCCACCTACTCGCTGCTGCCCATAGTACAGGCCTTCACCAGGGGCACAGGCATTTCCGTGGAGACCAGCGACATCTCGCTGGCCGGCCGCGTGCTGGCCAACTTCCCCGAGCACCTGACCCCCGAACAGAAGGTGGCCGACAACCTCTCCCGCCTGGGCGAACTGACCCTCAGCCCCGAGGCCAACATCATAAAGCTCCCCAACATCAGCGCCTCCGTGCCCCAGCTCAAGGAAACCATCCGCGAACTGCAGTTCCAGGGCTACAAGGTGCCCAACTACCCGGAGAACCCGCAGACCCCCGAGGAGAAGGCCGTCAAGGAGCGCTACGCCAAGGTGCTGGGATCGGCCGTGAACCCCGTGCTGCGCGAGGGCAACTCCGACCGCCGCGCCCCGCTGTCGGTCAAGAATTTCGCGAAGAAGCACCCGCACAAGCTGGCCCCCTGGAGCAAGGACTGCAAGGCCCACGTGGCCCACATGGACGGCGGCGATTTCTACGGCAACGAGAAGTCCGTCCTGGCCGACAAGGCCGGCGAGCTGAAGATAGAGCTGCACGGCGCCGACGGCAAGGCCCACACGCTCAAGAGCGGCGTCAAAGTGTCGGCCGGCGAGATAGTGGACGGCACCTTCATGAGCGCCCGGGCCCTGCGCAAGTTCTACGCCGCCCAGATGGAGGCGGCGAAGAAAGAAGGCCTGCTGCTCTCGGTGCACCTGAAAGCCACCATGATGAAGGTCTCCGACCCCATCCTCTTCGGCCACGCCGTCGGGGTCTTCTTCGAGGACGTTTTCAAGAAGCACGCCGAAACCTTCAAGACGCTCAACGTGAACCCCAACATGGGCCTGGGCGACCTCTACAAGAAACTGGAGACCCTGCCCGCCGGCAAGAAGGCCGAGATAGAGGCCGACATCAAGGCCGTCTACGCCGCGCGCCCCGCGCTGGCCATGGTGGATTCCTCCAAGGGCATCACCAACCTGCACGTGCCCAGCGACATCATCATAGACGCCTCCATGCCGGTGGTGGTGCGCGACGGCGGCAAGATGTGGAACGCCGAAGGCAAGCTGGTTGAGACCAAGGCCCTGATCCCGGACCGCTGCTACGCCGGCATGTACAAGGCCATGATGGACGACTGCCGCGAGCACGGCGCCTTCGACCCCGCCACCATGGGCTCGGTGCCCAACGTCGGCCTGATGGCCCAGAAGGCCGAAGAGTACGGCTCCCATCCCACCACTTTCGAGATCCCGCAGGACGGCACGGTGAAGGTGACCGACGCCGCCGGCAACGTGCTCATGGAGCACAAAGTGGAGAAAGGCGACATCTGGCGCATGAGCCGCGTGAAGGACATCCCCGTGCAGGACTGGGTGAAGCTGGCGGTCCGCCGCGGCCGCGCCACCGGCGCCCACGTGGTGTTCTGGCTGGACAAGAACCGCTCCCACGACGCGCAGGTCATAGCCAAGGTGGAGAAGTACCTCAAGGACCACGACACCGCCGGCCTGACCATAAAGGTCCTCCCGCCGGTAGAGGCGCTGAAATACTCCAACGAGCGCATCCGCAAGGGGCTCGACACCATCTCCGTGACCGGCAACGTGCTGCGCGACTACCTGACCGACCTGTACCCGATCCTGGAGCTGGGCACCAGCGCCAAGATGCTCTCCATAGTGCCCCTGCTCGCGGGCGGCGGCATGTTCGAGACCGGCGCCGGCGGTTCCGCCCCCAAGCACGTGCAGCAGTTCCAGAAAGAGGGCTACCTGCGCTGGGACTCGCTGGGCGAGTTCTCCGCGCTGGCGGCCTCGCTGGAGCACATCGGCTCCACCTACGGCAACGCCAAGGCCCTGGTGCTGGCCGAGACGCTGGACCAGGCCATCGCCAAGTTCCTCGACAACAACAAGTCCCCCGCCCGCAAGGTGGGCGAGATAGACAACCGCGGCAGCCACTACTACCTGGCCCTGTACTGGGCGCAGGCGCTGGCCGCCCAGGTGAAGGACATGCCCCTCAAGACCAGGTTCGCCGAGGCGGCGCGCCAGCTGGAGGCTAACGAGGAGAAGATAAACAAGGAGCTGATAGCGGCCCAGGGCAAGCCCGTGGACATGGGCGGCTACTACCACCCCGACCGGGTCAAGACCGCTAAAGCCATGCGCCCCAGCCCCACCCTTAACGGCGTGATAGACGCGCTGCTCAAGGACCCGGAGCCGGTCGCCGCCTGAGCCCCCTCCAAAACAAAAAGCCCCCGGCAGCGGGGGCTTTTTTATTGCCTTGGAACTATTTTTGAGGCCCGAACTTAGTCCAGGCCCAGTGGCCGGCGGCCAGCAGCGGGAAGGTCATGCCCCAGACGCCGGCGAAGAAGACGGGGCGCGCCAGGCTGACGCATTGCTTGACCAGGCCCAGCTGGCCCAGCAGGTAGTTCCAGTCGTGCAGGCCGCCCTCGCGGCCGGACTTGCCGGTGATGAGGATGAGCGCCTGCACGTCGGCGTCGGCCACGTAGAAGGAGATGTTGACCAGGCTGTAGCCGGTCCAGAAAACGGCGAACAGGCAGCCGGCCTTGTCTTCCCTTTTCAGGAAATGGAAGAAGATAGCTATCGGGAAAGCCAGCTGGAAGAGGGTGCCGCCGGCCGTCATGATGAACTCGCTGCCGAAGAAGCCCATCAGCGGGTGGCCGGCCTCGTGTATGGCCAGGGTGGCGAAGCTCAGCGGGAATATCAATTTATCCACCATGGCCCAGCCGTCGGTGACGGGCAGGTAGGAGCTGAAATTGAAGGCGTAGAAGAGGGCGATCAGCGCGGCCCCGGCGGCGGGGTATTTATAAACGGCCAGGGCCGGCGGAACTGCGACCGGAAAGCGCGCCGGTTGCGCAGCGGCGGCTGGCTCCGCCGCGGGCACGGGCGCGGGCGAAACTTTCTTAAGCCATTTCTCGAATATAAGGCCGCAGGCCGGGCAATCAACGGCCCCTTCGGGAGAATCGACGCCGCAATGGGGGCATTTCATCTTTAAAAAAGGCCTGCGCTAGACCGGTAGGATATTGCGCTCTTTGGCCCAGCCGCGGATAAAATCCACGGCCTCGGCCTTGATGACGGAGAGCGGGCGCGTCAGCTTGAGCTGCTCCAGCACATGCCTGGTGGCAATGGATTCATTGGCGCCCGAGGCGCTGTAGAGGGCGGAGATGACGGCCTGCTCTATCTCGGCGCCGCTGAAGCCGCCGCAGTGGCGGGCCAGGGCGGCGATGTCGAACTCGGCCGGGTTGAGGCCGCGCTTTACCAGGTGGATGCGGACTATTTCCGCGCGCTCCGGCTCGGCGGGCAGGTCGGCGAAGAAAATCTCGTCGAAGCGGCCCTTGCGCAGCAGCTCGGGCGGCAGGTTGTTGATATCGTTGGAGGTGGCGGCGATGAAGGAGCGGTCCTTGCGCTCCTGCATCCAGGTGAGCATGGTGCCCAGCACGCGCTTGGAAACGCCGCCGTCTATGTCGCCCGAGGAGGCGGCGAAGATCTTCTCGATCTCGTCTATCCACAGGCAGACCGGGGCCAGCCGCTCCACGGTGGCCAGGGCCTTGCGCAGGTTCTCCTCGGTCTCGCCGATGTACTTGGAGTAGAGGCGCGTCAGGTCCAGGCGGTAGAGCGGGATGCCCAGCTCGCCGGCTATCACCTTGGCCGCCAGCGACTTGCCGCAGCCCTGCACGCCCAGCAGCAGCAGGCCCTTGGGCGGCGGCAGCGGCCCGTCGCTGTAGAAGGAATTCTTGCGGTCGGCCACCCAGCGCTTGAGGTTAGCGAAGCCGGCGATGGCGTTGTCCTGCTCGGAGCCGAAATATTCCAGGATGCCCTCGCGGTCGAAGGCCGCCTTCTTGAATTTCTCTATTTCCTTGATGTCCGCCGTATCGAAGCGCAGGTCCTTGAGCATGCACAGGCTGAGCGCGTTGCGCACCTGCTGCAGGGAAAGGCCCTTGAGGGTCTTGACCATGCGGCGCAGGCCTTCGGCCGGCAGGTCCACGTGCAGGCCGGCGGAGGACAGTTTGAACTGCGTCACGGCCCGGTTGACCTCTTCCATGATCTGGCGCTCGTTGGGGTAGCCGCCGCTGATGCGCGCGGCCAGGGGCGCCATGTCGGGCGGCAGCTTCACCTCGGAGCCCAGCAGGACCACGGTGGTGGGCGAGCCTTTTATGCGGCTGAGGATATCCTTGAACAGGCGGCCGGCCGCCGGCTCTGTGAGGTAGCGGTCGAAATCGCACAGGGCGAAGACGGCGCTGTGCGGGTTATTGACCAGGTCGTTGACGATGCGCAGCATGGCCGCGGCGTCGTTGGTCTTGTAGAAGGAGTTGTCGTTCTTGCCGATGCGCAGGCCCTTGGTCAGGGACCAGGAATAGAAGGTCATGCCCTGCGCCCCGGCCACGCCGAACAGCTGGTCCAGCACGTAATCTTCGTCTATGGTATCCACGGCCACCAGCGGGTAGCGGGATTTGATAAGGAGGGATATTTCTTCTTCGAAATTCATTCAGGAAAGGAACTGAAACCCCCGGTTATCCCCGCGTATCTGGTGCGCCCGGCAGGAATCGAACCTGCACTTAGAGCTTCGGAGGCTCCCGTGATATCCATTTCACTACGGGCGCGGCCGATACGCAGAAATCCCCTATATTATAGCCAAATTCCGTTAAATATGTTTTTTCGCCAGCTCCGCCAGCTGTTTTTCGAAAGCGGCCATATCGGCGGGGATGTCTCCCCCGCCCTGCGCGAAGTCCTTGCGGCCGCCGCCGGAGCCGTTGAGCGCCGCGGCCACGCCCTTGGCTATGGCGGAGGCGTCGGCGTTGACGTCGCCGGTATGCGTCACGATGAACGAGAACTTGCCGGCCGTGCGGGAATAGA